>ODAI011657353.1_pt1 | contig 11438 bp, 12 predicted proteins | sample 1539321 | NCBI WGS metagenome assembly ODAI01 (sample SAMN02144231, study PRJEB22623) | gut metagenome | biome: sheep rumen | host: Ovis aries | place: New Zealand
CTCTCCTTTCAGATTCTCAGGAATCGTTTTAAATGCCAACAACCATTCGCGTAATCTTACTCCTGCGAGACTTGGTGTCTTGGCATCAAAGTCATATACCTCATAAAATGAATTGTCAGTACGTGAATCTTTTACATGACCTATGGCACAAATCGTGAGCTTTGTCATATTTGCAACAAAAGTCTTCACATCATCATCATCCAAGATGCCATAGCCTTCCTCTTTGCTGGTACCTCCCCTTGATATGATGACAACATCATAGTCACCTCGTTCTGCCTTTCTTAAGCCGGCCATTAATAAACGTTTATTTGTAAGAGATGTTTCGATTTGATCAATACTATAAAAGCTATGGGAATCCAGAAAATCATTCAATTTCAGACCACACAGCACATCAGCCATTGCACAACTATCCTTTGAGCAGATGACCCCAACTCTTACTTTCTCTCCTTTACTCCAAATACGCTGTAGATGTTCAAAAACATCCATTTTGTGCTTGACTCTCGTCTTAACAGAATATTCCTCCAACTTCTCTTCCTCAACTATTCGAAAAATAAAGTCAAGGCTTCCCATATCAAAATGGACATTGTCTATACGGGCAGATTTATGTTCGCCAAATCCTTCTTGATCTCGGAAGTTAAGAAATCCATAATATTTTCTAACACCATCGGGTCTTATGACAGCTTTACCAGCATCCACGGGAATTGTGTTATGACCACTCATCTCAATATAAAGCCCCTGAGAAGATTCTTTAATCTCACCTTTGATACAGATAAAGTGCTCCCAGAATGGATTACTTTCAACTATTTCCCTAACAATATCTTTGGCAGGTTTTTCAATCATAATTCGTTCATATTAGAAGTTCTTCGACTAGCGAAGCGAGCAAGGCTCGAATTCTCTCAAACCAACAGTTCCATGACCGACTTGTTTGTGGTTCATAAGTTAATGCAGAATCTAAGTCCAGCCATCGCCAATCATACCAACTTGATTACGCCATTACTTATCAGATAGGCAATCGCCATAATAATCCCATAGAAAGGCCATGTTGCTATAGATATCAATCCCGATAAAACGGCATCTACATCATCGCATACTGACCGCTCTTTGAACTTATAAAGATGTGTCACATATTGTTTATCTTCCTTTCTGACTTTGTCAGCAAAGTCTCCTACCATCTTGCGATAATACTTCTCACACCCCAGATAGTATGAGTCCAAAATGCAAAACAGTGCCACCAATGGGTAAGCGAGCCATATCTTATCCACTACAGCATGCATTGATGGCTGCATGGCCATACAACCAGCAATGATTGCCAGCAACCAGTTTTTGCAGTTTGCGCTATTGGCGGCCATCCGATTAATGATACCTTCCAGATAGCTGATAAAATGCTGTACAGCAGGGTTTTCAAAATTACTGTCCATTATTGATACTCAATATAGTTGTAAAAACAAGTTCTTCCTCCAAACATTTCTTGCAATCTCCTATCGAGTCGAAAGGTGTCTCCGTAATCTCCTCTGGTTGATAAACAACGACTTCTTTACCGAGCGATTTGAAATAGTCTATCTCTTTCCGAGTCCATTCTGAACGCAGGCTATTGTCCGTCATCACAAATAGCATCTTCTTCGACTCGTCCATCCTCAGTTTCAGCACAGTCCATGTATCCTCATTTTGGTTCTTGCGATCCATCATAACCTTATCATTCACCCAATCGATATAGACAACCAGACCCTTGGCGTTTAATTTCTGCTTCAATGCCAACAATTGCCTTGTGTCATAAGAACTATGCGACAAGAATACATCATATCTGCCATGTATGAACTCCTGATACTTGCATATATAATCTACGAGTAACGTCGGATTCTCAGCTATATCGATCGGCTTTACCTCAGACTGGCGTTTTCTCCCCTTCCTATTACGTGCCAGCCAGGGATGTTCACCCATTTGTTGCAAAAGGTCAAACGCCAGATGCCGTATGTCATAGTTCTTGTCGCAAGCATTAATCTTGGAAAGAAAAATCACAGACTCCTTGCACTTAAACTGTGCTATTTCCAACAGAATCAGATAACGGCTATTGACATCCAGAGTATTAGCCTTCCTCACATGGAAATACAAGCTTATCAGTCTCTTGATATACTTTGGCTCGACATCTTGTGCCAGTCTAAGAAAGGCTTCTTCTTTACGCTTTCTCTCCGCTATCTTTCTCTTGCTGTCTTGTTCTAAGATTGATAAGTTGTAGGCCAGTACCTCATCAGATATCACCGCCCCACTTTGATGGGCCTTACGCGTTTGGCGAATCGTCTTATTACTTGCTTGTCGTAGAAGCTCGTCCGGCTCAGGGAAAAACACAATATTCTTATACCCCTTCTTCCTGCGAGAAGCATTGTGGCGCTTATAATCGTCACAGATTTTCCTTGCCTCTTCCATCATATATGGGTAGTATTTCTTATAGGCTTCATAGAAGTCATCATCCGTAAAACCCACTGGCAATGCCTTAGCAATCCTCTTCATTGGTGACTTGAAGTCCTTCGTGAAGAGCATCTTTCGATATTCCATCTTCCGTGTTCCAACCCCCATTGTGAATCTCTCAAATTATCTCTCAAACCACTCTCTCAGCGACACATACGTCACCTTCCCTGCCGAATCCACCGATGCCACATAATACCCCGGTACCAACGGCCGCTCTATAGGGTATGTCAATCTTTCCCTGCTAATATCCGACGATTCGACCCTCACAATATGAGGATATATCCGCATATACTCATTTCCCGAATATACTTCACGCCACGTATTCTTCATCGGCAGTATCGCTATTTTATCTTTATACTTCTGAGCATCTCCATACCCCAGTTCCCAATTACACCAAGGAGCTCCAATAGCGTTATCCGTTGCCAGCAAGATAAACCTATCGGTCGTTTTAATAAACTTCTTGATGCGTTCTGCCGTTTCTCCCGAAGTCTTCTCTGGCATACCAGGATCGTCCGAATCAATATAGCACTCAACGTTATAGTTCCGCTCCAAATAGCCGATAAAACCTTTTAAATCCTCCAAGTCATCATGTTTATGCGAAAGAAATATCGTCCTTTTCGTAGGACGTCTTGTACCCGCCGAGAAGCTTCTCGACTCAGTCAACACCCCCGAATAGCGCGAATCTTCAATTCTATAAGAAGAAAAATCCCCTTGATTAAAAACCTCTATCATTTCTCAATCCTATTTAGCCAATCAAACAACATAACCCTCTCGCCATTCCGTTTACTCACCATAAACACATGCTTTTTCAAATCATAATATATCCACGGATATTGCTGTAGAAATTCACGTTTCTTCCATCGGCCGTTATTAGGCTTTACAGCCAATATAGCCAAATCATCTACGCCCTTAGAACAGTCAGAATAACCAATTTCCCAACTACACCAAGAAGACTTTAGCGATTCCGTTGTAACCACGTAAATCACCTTCCTCGCTTTACTGATTCTATCCTTCAACTCTTCTGCCGTCCGAGCATCTGTTACATGCCCCATCTCAGGATCAAGCCAATCCACATACGCATTCTCCACACCTTTACTATGCCGTAGAAACAATATCAGTTTTCTAACAAAGTCCATGTCATGACTCGAATGCGAAATAAAAACATCATATTTCCCGTCCTTTGGAACATTACCTTTCGTCAACTTGTCTCCAGCATATTTATCAGCAAGTTTCTCTATTCTTTTCTTAGTCAGCAGTTCCTTCGCTTCCATCATCCGTCAAATTTAAAACACAATCATTCATTTATCTTCAGCAACAGCTCCATGATCACATTCTTCAAGTCGCCGAGTCCTAATGTCTTATCCCCCAACGCCTTGAAATACCCGATATAATCATCATACTTCGTACTACCAGCCGTCATCACTGCCATCTGTTCGTTATACAGTTCTTCGGCCATCGAACCGGTTGCGCCCACAGGTATTAGGAAGTTCCCATTGTCCTTTGATATATCATATTCATTACGACAGCCTGGCGAATTAATCATTTTACCAGATCCTTTGGTCTCTTCTTTGTTACCCATAAAAAACAGCGTCACGCCCGTCAGCGTAATCATCTCTTCCCTATATGCGGGCCACACAACCGCTGGGTCAGGTATTCCTTGCGGGAATGGTCTGATGGTTAAATTACCATCCACAGGCTTATGTAGCTTCTTCAGTTCCAACAATGCACCCGCTATAACCTCATTACCAAGTCCAAGCCCGTAGCCATTCACAATACGGAATCCATTCTTGATTAATTCCCCACTCAAATCGATTACAAATTGCTTGAAATCATCCTCTCCGTATGGCGAATAATCGTATGCCGCTCCCGAGATAAACACCGTCTTGCGCAGATACCTCTCCTTGATGGCGGTCAAAATCTCCGTAATCTCTTCATAGCGCTCAATCATGACTGTCTGAATGCCGTAGTTCTTCATATCCTCCACAAACAGTTCCTGCGCGCGTCCGGCATTTTGGAATGCATCATCACTATCGAAATTCGCTCTATCCAAAGTCTTCAGCAGATAATAATGTGTCCGCTGATTCTCTTTATACAGATAGCGGGCATACTTCAACACATACTTCAAGTTTGGGTCATCAAAACTCAGGCCCATAAACAGGAATGTGCGGTTCGTCAAGTCATAATTAAAGTTGTTTAGGAATGCCTGATGCGTGTATGGATACTGCTCAAACTGGTCTCTCGTCAGGATTGTCTTGTCTGGATTATCCACGTCCCCGTGCATCTTATACACCGTCACCTGACTACCGTTCTTCGACACGGCAAGACTCGATGGCAGCGATTTCACGTCATACACCTTGTCAGCTTTCTGCAAAGCCTTCTCTATCAGTTTGTCAAAGTTGGTCGTCCAGTACACATCTATAGGCAGACTCGCCAGTATCTCATGGTTCACGCCAGGTTCGGCTGTGCTGGGAAATTTATTCAGAATAGCGCCACTAAGCTCATGCGTACTCTTGGTCTCATTCACGTAATACTGCGCCAACTCCACCAGATTGGTATGAGGTTCTATTTTGAAGTTCAGTTCCTCGGCCACGTCCTTCAACAGTCCTGCCCAGTTTACGAAACCAGCAGGTGCAGACAATCCGGCCCCTGCAAAAATAGCGGCACGCCCTTCGTTGAGCGCCTCACAATACTTCTTAATCAACACTTTCTTATCCATAAGCTTATCGCATTCCTTCTTATTGGTTCACACTTAGATACAATTCATACGAATCGTTTTTCTCATAGTCCTCCTTAATCCGTTCCGCCCTTTCTATCAATTCCGTAACATGGTTAACGAAGTAATCCCAACGCACCATAGGAATATAATTGAATTCACCATGCCATACTATTGTTGCCTGACTACAAACATTCCTATTTGGATTCTTACGATTAAACATATTCTCCTTAATAATAGTGAACATCCAGTTATTAACGTATGTTGTACAACCTGTCTGACAACAGTGGTTAGCCCTTAAAGCATAATCATAGCTACCATTACTATCAGGTAAAACCACGGCTAATAATGCATTCCTATGACTCTTCCTATCTCCTCGGACTGTCTCTCTAATAGAATAACTGATTTCCCAAGGAATCCATTGGGACTTGTCATACCTATTGGGCTCTTTCATGTTTGGCGAGATTAAGACGATAGTACAAGAAGTAGGAAAAATCCTGTCTTTCAGTTCATCCCATATCTCATCTTCGCTCCAGTCCGAAAGATCCTCTCCATCATGTTCCCCATAATATATCTGACCTTCTGCAGCTAACAATTTCTCAACCTCGTCAACATAATGTCTTGCCTTCGTTGGAAAATGCCCAGTCAAATGCTGCACATCTATATCCGCATATTTGTACGATACAAAAACATTCCGTGCCATAGTCTTAATTTATTTTTTACACATTCTCAACCTCTCTCCGTCACTTTCGCATCCGCAGCCCTCACCGCATTTACTATCAGTGCTATAACGTCTGCCAACAGCGGGAAATAAAAGAAAGTCAAATCCAGATATACCGTATGCGAATCAAACCAAACCAATTGATGCTCAATACATGTATATACCGAAGTAATCAACAGGAATATAAATACCGGCAACGTATAATTACCCTTCAGCACATTCCAGGCACTAAGCATCGGTTTCCCATCTTCTTTCACGCCCATATACATCTTCCGATATTTCCCGTCGCGATACAAGTAATAAAACAGGCTCACTGTAATGGCAATAAGAATAAGCCCTCTTATCACAACCTCTTTCATACCCTCCCATCTGATAATCACATGTTCATGCCACCAATCTGCCACCAAGGTGTTAAATATCAACGCAAACAAAATGGCAAACACCATCTTCCAGCAAAAACCGGCAATATTGTTTTCTTTCATCGTTTCTTTTTTATCCGATTCCCACGCACTCTCATCGTACATATCTTCTTTGGCTATACCTATCACACGTCCGTTGAGTTTGCTGTTATGAAGCTTTCCCCAGCGGATATTCTTCAGCAGATGATAGCGCTCAACAAGTGGTTTGAATTTCTCGCATCCATATTCCGACAGACAGTTATAATACACCATGATAAGCTCCATATACGAAAGATGCGCTCTCAACAACCCCGCATATTCGTATTTCTCTTGGGCATTGATAAGTTTGCTCTCATCAATGTATTTCAGAATCCTATACAAATAGCGAAAATAGTTGTCTAACACACCATACATCTCTCGCTCAAAGCCCTCTATACCTTCCTTTTCTATCACCTTCATCAGCGGCAGTGGCTTGTCCTCATACAGATATTTAAACACTGCTCTTCCAGTTATGTATTCATGTTCGTCAGCTGCTTTGGGGGCTGGCACAGTTGCTGGCGTTCCCACCCCCCAGGCACTGCTACGCATGGTTGCCGACAATGAGGGTGCCTTCTCATATTCCACCTTCAATTCCGATACAACTCCCTCAAGGGTTCCAGTCATATTGAAGAATACGTTCTCAAACTGTATGCGATGCTCGTCTTTCCTCTGCCTGCTATTTTCAGACACCTGCCAGATAATCGTCAGGATAACGCCGCCAAAAGCCAACGACGAAAACAGGGCATTCAAAAGTCCCGCACTGTCGCCGAATGTGCCAATTTTAGGCAGTAAATCCTTATCTGCTATCTCCTGTTTCGTATATATCTGCGACATGAATTCGCTAACATGGCTCACTCCATACGCAAATATAATGATGATTAGCAGGAATATCAGCAGCGTCAAAAAATGAAAATGCCGGCTCTTCATACCCTTAACCAGTCAAAAAAACGACGATAATAATCATCCTGAGGCAGTTGCTCGAAATATTTCCGGTCCAGATTGGGGTCAGCCTCAAAATATATTTTCGAGCAGAACTCCATCCACCATTCATCTATGTCACCATAATAGGCTGCCAATTCCTGTCGGTCGAATCTCAGCAAGTCTCTGACATCATCTGTCACCTGATATTTTGCCTTCACTTCTTCCAAACCGTCCTGAAAGTATGGTCTCATCTTTTCATGCCACCTCAGCGCTGTCGGACTTATCATCCCTCCACTCTTCTTAATCTTGTCTTGTAACAATGGTTCTGGCGGCATAAGTCTCCTTCCACCGTCAAACTTATCCAACATCCATTTTGAAACTTCCTCCGACTGTTCAAACAGGAATCCTTCTACTTCATCCAGCTTGTTAAAATCATCATTTGGTCCTAACCTGCAAACAAACTCTTTGTTCCTGCCTGGTCTTTCAAACACTTGTAGTCCTATAGGCAGGACTTTTGATAATGGTGTAAAAGGCTTTTCCAGGCGGTAAAAGCTCAGTATTCCATATTTCTTTTTTGAGGGTACAAACGTTCCCGACTCCTCATCATAGTCATTTACTGCATAGAACAAGGCCGTACTTAGACTTGACGTCAGACTGACACATGCCGAGGGCAGTCCGTATGAATGTAATAGTGTCGTTGATGACGACCTGAAATATCGCTGTTTCTTTAGAGGTATGTCTATTCCCCACGAAAGCATCCTAAATAGTGGATTGGTCATCAGCATATTATGCAGGTCAAACCTTCTCAACCGCCAGTAAATACGCTCTACTTTGTCATCATTTATCTTTTGGAGTTTGCTGATAGCTGATGGTATTTCTCCTACTCCGTCCCAGTCTACAGTCTGACCTCTGAATAGCAGTCCCTGATTGGTAATATTCGGACTAAGCAGATACCCCCTCATACGCCAAGGCTCCGGGATGAAGTAGTTCCCTTCTATCTTCTTCTCGTCTGCCCTCAGGTGTCTCGGTGCTACCTGATGCGAATAATCCCTTATCAGCTCATACGCATCTTTCCCTGTAGGATGATGTCCGTATAATGGTTTATGTATCATGTTTATGCCTTCTCTATCTTTGTCTTGTTTGTTGCAACTCTGTCGCGCCCTCTTTCTCCTTGCATTTCCCTGTCGTTTTCCACAGGCCATAGACCACAAAGAGGCATGCGCTCCTCGCACATACCCCTTCAACAATCTTTATCCCTTCACCTCCATAATCTCATCCTCTTCAAGCGGCCTATACCCCCCATTCTTACATTCAAACAGCACCGCTCTCTCAATACACTCCAGCGAATGCCACCTATCTCGTTCAACGTTAATCATTCGTATCTCCCCATCCGCGTCCAGTACCACACTCTCAGTCTCATAGCCATCATCATCGTAGAACATCCAGCGGATCTTACCTCGCAGAATAATCACCGACTCCGAACTTCCATGATGCCTATGTATCGGCATCACCGTCCCTGGCTCCAGCGCATTAAGCATCCGTTGAGATTGATCCTCTGTACTATTACGAAAGTCCATAGCCATCCTAAGTCTGGGACTTTCTTTTGCCTGCGTTGCCAGACTATCAAATATTTGCTTGTCAATAACCATCTCAAGCTCATTAAACCATTAAACACCTTAAACTCTATGTTTGCCTCCCCATTGGGGTACAAACAGATATGAGCAAAACTTCCAAATCCCTTTTATCACAGCCACTATCATAATTCCTATCGCACACCCAAGTATGTTATATATAACATCATCAACTTCCGAGAACCCTTTGTGAAAGAAATATTGTAATGCCTCAATAGAAACAGATATCCCCAATCCTATGAGCAACATCATCCACCATTTTAACCGATACGACACACAACTAAGCAACATTCCTACCGGCATAAACACCACCACATTCATGATGTTCTCGGCTAGTAAGTCTTCCCTGCCATTCTCTATCGCCTTATAACTCCATAACGGTGTAAAATCATGTCCTAAGTTTTCCGAATACTCCCTAAAAACAACTGTCGAACAATATATCAGTATAACATACTCAATAGCGAGTAGTCCCGCAGACAACTTCGGCCCTTTAGGTAAGCCATTCAGAACCATCAATACAACCACACCCAAACAACAAACTGATAGTAATCCTTTATATACACTTGTTGGAACATCTTGATATAAGTCGATGATATATCGTATTAACTGTCCTCTCATTTCTGATATTCTGTTTCAGCTATCCTGTCTACTTCAAATCAGAACGATGTCGGTTTCACTATCTTCGCAACGAGTCCTGTCCAAAACATTTCACAGCGGCTTTCATTGTAGCATAGCTTCTGTTTCCATGCATTACCTTGCCATCGTCGATATTTATAAAATAGGCGACTTAACAATCCTCGTGGTTCCGAACTTGGAAATTTAGGTTCAAGAATATCATGCAATACTCTGTCTTTTAAATCAGGGTTAAATTGAACACATTTAAATATATATGCACTAAAACCAAGGTCCCCTACACATATCGCATTGATAGTATTAAAGAAATCCAGCATGTGAAATTTTTCAATACATTTAAGAGCCATTCCCAGTCTATTTCTTTTGTATATTTCTTAACAAAGAATGCCCAATCTAACACTTGTCTTATATTTATTTCCGATGCAGCAAAATGGCTCATCATGTGCCTTAATAAGAAAAGGGCATGAAGATTGGGAGATGGTAAATAAACCTTTTCTCCCTCAACCAACACAGTTTGAGTATCATCTTTTCCTAACTCCTTAAAAATACTTTCAATCCTCGCACTTGATCTCTCAGCATAGACATTCACAAAGTCATAATGATTCTCAACGGTAAACTCTCCCCAATTGAATACCGTGTGATGATGATGTGATTTATCAATCTTAAATTCTGGCCCCTGAGCTTGTCGAAGGGTCTCATCCGCCTCTTTCTGTTTTCCAAACTGCCAGATATCAATATCCCCACAAGGTCGATGGTATGGTTTAGGCCAGTTAATACTACAAGCATAACCCTTCAGCACCATCATCTTATAACCATGACTATTGTAGAAACCAACTAACCTGGCTATTGCTTTACTATACCGCTTATATGTATATTCATAGCTTTGTAGTACCTCACCTATCCATTCAAGCAACATCTCTTGTGGTGGCCTTGATGCTAAGGGTAATTTTTCTATACCATCTAAAACAACAGCAGAAAGGCCATGTTTCAAAGCTATTTCTTGAATAGCCGTCCAGTCTGCATCTTTTAGTAAGGTATTTGCAGAATGGCCTATCCCTAAGCAAACTAGTGCTAAAAAAGTTTCTTCATTAACAGATAGCATTCTTTATAGTCCCCACAATAAATTTCACATCTTCATCTGTCACATAAGGACCTGCAGGCAGGCACATACCCTCCTTGAAAATGGCTTCAGAGACACCATTCACATACGCTGGTGCGTTTTTATATACAGGCTGTTTGTGCATCGGTTTCCAAACAGGACGAGCTTCAATGCCAGCCTCATCCATAAATACGCGAAGAGCTTCTACATTCTCATTGGGTTGACAATCAGTAGTTGCAGAATCAGCAACGTGGATAACACCGGCTGCCCCACCAACGGCTCCCTTAACAATGGTCTTATAGACATTCTCCTGTCCTTTAATCTTCAAATTAGGATCAAGGCAGATGGTGGAAAGCCAGTAGTTGCTATCATATTCTCCAGTTGCAGGCTGACTGTGAACCGTCACGCCCTTCACGTCCTTAAGTAATTCCTCATACAGTTTCTGCACATGCTTGTGGTGAGCAATATGGTCTTTTACAATGGTCATCTGACCACGGCCTATGCCAGCACAAATATTACTCATGCGGTAGTTATAACCAATCTTTTCGTGCTGATAATATGGATAGCTCTCACGATACTGTGTGGCATACATCATAATTTCGCGCCACTCGTCCTCATTCTCGGTAATCAAGGCACCACCACCAGATGTGGTAATCATTTTGTTGCCATTGAAAGAGAGGACACCATACTTGCCAAAGGTGCCTAATACTTGTCCGTTGAATCTAGAACCGAATCCCTCAGCGGCATCCTCTACCACTGGAATGTCATACTTGTTGGCTATCTCCATAATACGGTCAATTTTGTACGGCATACCATAAAG
>ODAI013138274.1_pt1 | contig 11438 bp, 7 predicted proteins | sample 1539321 | NCBI WGS metagenome assembly ODAI01 (sample SAMN02144231, study PRJEB22623) | gut metagenome | biome: sheep rumen | host: Ovis aries | place: New Zealand
ACCAGCGACTGGATGGACATTGAGAAGCAACGTGGCATCTCGGTGTCGACATCGGTCATGGAGTTCGACTACACCCCCGAAGGTTCCGATGTTGAATACAAGGTGAACATCCTCGACACACCGGGTCACCAGGACTTCGCCGAGGACACTTACCGCACGCTGACAGCCGTCGATTCGGCCATCATCGTGGTCGACAGCGCAAAAGGTGTTGAGACTCAGACCCGCAAGCTCATGGAAGTTTGCCGCATGAGACAGACCCCTGTCATCATCTTCATCAACAAGATGGACCGTGAGGGCCGCGATCCGTTCGACCTGCTCGACGAACTCGAACAGGAACTGAAAATCAAAGTGCGCCCGCTGAGCTGGCCTATCAACCAGGGTGCGAAGTTCAAAGGCGTCTTCAACATCTACGAACAGAAACTTGACCTCTTCACCCCCGACAAGCAACGAGTCACGGAAAAGGTTGAAGTCGACGTGAACAGCCAGGAACTTGACGAACGAGTCGGCGAAAGGGATGCCCAGCAACTGCGCGACGACCTCGAACTGGTCGACGGTGTTTATCCTGAGTTTGAGGTCGAAACCTACCGCTCTGCCGAGGTCGCTCCCGTGTTTTTCGGTTCTGCACTCAACAACTTCGGCGTGCAGGAACTGCTGAACTGCTTTGTTGAAATTGCCCCCTCGCCCCGCCCGACGAAAGCCGAGGAGCGCATGGTGGAACCCGATGAGCAGAAGTTCACAGGCTTCATCTTCAAGATTACCGCCAACATCGACCCCAACCACCGCTCCTGCATAGCCTTCTGCAAGGTGTGCAGCGGCAAGTTCCAGCGCAATCAGCCCTATCTGCACATACGCCAGGGCAAGACGCTCCGCTTCTCCTCCCCCACCCAGTTCATGGCCCAGCGCAAATCGACCATAGACGAAGCGTGGGCAGGCGACATCGTCGGCTTGCCCGACACGGGCGGAACGTTCAAGATAGGCGACACGCTCACCGAGGGTGAACAGCTCCATTTCCGCGGCTTGCCGTCGTTCTCGCCTGAAATGTTCAAGTACATTGAAAACGACGACCCGATGAAATCAAAGCAATTGGAGAAGGGCATCAACCAGCTCATGGACGAAGGCGTGGCCCAATTGTTCGTCAACCAGTTCAATAACCGCAAGATTATCGGAACGGTCGGGCAACTCCAGTTTGAGGTCATTCAGTACCGACTCGAGAACGAGTACAACGCCCGTTGCCGCTGGGAGCCGGTCCATCTCTACAAAGCATGCTGGATTGAGGCCGACGACGAAAAGGAACTGGAAGCCTTCAAGAAGCGGAAATACCAGTACATGGCAAAGGACAAGGAGGGGCGCGACGTGTTCCTGGCCGATTCCGGCTATGTGCTGTCGATGGCTCAGCAGGACTTTGAGCACATCCGATTCCACTTCACCAGCGAGTTCTGACCTCCAGGACCGAAGCGGTTCAGGCCTGCTCTTCCATGGGCACGCAGCACCAGCGCGACACCTTCAGCATGACGCCCAGGCCTGGAACCTCCTTCAACAGATAGTATTTCTTGTTCGAGCGGACAAGCTTTCCGCTGAAACCCTTCAAAGGCCCGTACTTCACAAACACAGGAGTGCCGGCCTTTAGTTTTGCCTCCTGCGAACTGAGATACTTCCGGAGTTCAATCTCAGGATTGCACATCATCATGAATTCCTTCATTTCGCGTGCCGGAATCTCATAGAGTTCGCGGTTCTCACGGCTTTTGGTCATGATGCTCATCTTGAACTGAGAATCAGCAATCAGCCGTCGAAGGTCGTGCTCAGCAGGCTTCTTTACAAAAATAAGGTTCGAAACCACTGGTCGCAGAATGTGCTTCACCCTGCCTTCCAACTCGATATCGACATAATGCATGGGCACAAAACTCTCCAGCCCCAACTCTTCAAACCATTGGCTGACAACCTTTTGGCGTGTTGAGAAGAGTCGGATGGCATACCATGGTGTCCTATCCTGCTGTATTTGTTCTTCCATAAATTATGTCCTTGCTCTCAATTTGAGGGACAAAGTTACAAAAAAGAATGCAGATGGGCAATCGGTTTGTACTTTTTTTAACTTCTTCATCACGAAAGTGGTGGCGAGAGAATGCCCTCGGAAAGAATCAGTCGCGCCAAATGGGCATCGTCATGCATCGTGCTCCGCCGCCCGCACGAGGAAGTTCAGAGCCTGGGAACACAGCCACAAAGCGGTCATAGTCGTTCATGCTCACCCGATTGGCAATGATGTCCTCAGCATTCAGCACCGAGAAGCCTGCCTTGTCGAGAGCATCAACGGTGTGGGTGTTGCGCCGATAGCCCATCACCTTGCCTTCGCCAAGAGCAAAGAAGTTGGCTCCGCTGTGCCATTGCTCACGCAACTGAACCCAGGGGTCGGTACCACCACAGAGAATAGGTTCAATCTCCCATCCGAGCCTTTGCAGTCCTTCGAGCATGTTGCCCACACGGTGATAGCTGATCTGGCCGTTGTCAATCCGGATGAGCGTCGTGTCCTTGTCGGCAAACAGGCCTTCCTTGCGCAGCATGGGCTCGAACGCCATGCACTGGTGTTGGCTGAGGAAGGTGAACACCATGTCGAGATGGATGAACGATTCGGGCTTCATGGGCAGTTCCTGAACAAGGATGTTGAAATGGTCGCGCTCACGGGCAAAGGTCTGGGCGAGATACTCAATGCCTTTCGGATTGGTGCGGATGCCTTGCCCGATGCAGAGCGTGTCGGCCGAAGCCACCTGCACGTCGCCGCCCTCCGTTCGTGCCTCGGGGTCCCATTCGATGGCATTCAGCGTCTGGGCTCCGAAGAAATGGCGGAAGATGGAATCGTAGATGAACGTTTCGCGCTCGCGAACTTCAAAGCTCATGGCATTGATCAGCACGCGGTTGTAGATGGTCGACGAGGCATCGCGCGTGAACATGAGGTTGTAAAGCGGATGAAGAAGATAGCGATTGTCGGACCGCCCGTCCCACGAAGGATTCTCATAGCCCTCAATGAGCACCTCTGCCAGCGGCTCATCATCGAGCGACATGAGCTGTTCGGCCAGTGCATAGTCGCTGGGGGTCATGCCCGTCTGACGCCGACGACCGTCGTGGCGGAGGCTCTCGCTGACGAGATAGGTCCTCACGGCCTTGTCGCGCAGGAGTTCCTGCAGGATGTCCTTGACGTAATAGACCTTCGTCCAACGTTCCAACACACCCCGGAAATTTTCATATTCGGTATCAACCGTAGGCTTGTCAAGGATGTCGCTATAGAGCGCGTGGGCTGCATTCAGAGGAGTCATGCGTTCGATTTCCACACCCGGCTTCCTCAGCAGCACGGCCCGCAGATGCCCGGTTTCAGACGCAACGTTGACTTCGCACGGAATGGTCCTTTGTTCCTCTTTGTTCATTGTGTGTGAGATTTAGGCGTGATTAGAAAAACATTTCGGCAAGCATGCAACGGGCACTCCCTCCGCCAGCCTTCTCGATGGCGCTGATTTCGGGTGCCACGATGCGCACGTCCTGCTCGAGGAGAGCTATCTGCTCGGCTGTCAGCGATGCCAGAGCCGTGCGACTCATCACGAGGAGTTTCTCGCCAGCTGCATTTCGCAATTCGAGCATATTGCCGGCAAAACTGTACATCTGCTCCATCGTGATGGGAACAACTTCCTTCCCGCACTCCTGAAGGCGCTCCAGAAGTTGGCGCCGCTGTTCGGAATCGCTGACTGATTCCAGGCAAACCACGGCGAAACGTGTGCCGATGTGCATCACTACGTTCGTATGATAGACGGGCTTGCCGTGCTGATCGGCGCTGTCGAAGAGGAAATAGTCGTAGCCCATGTGGTGGGCCCAAGCACTGATGACATCCTCATGGGTGCGTACCGAACGGCAGGCAAACGCCATTCTGCGTTCGCGGTCGAGAATCAGCGACCCGGTTCCTTCAAGGAATTTCCCGTCCTGCTCCCACCTCGTCAGGTCGAACACTTCTGCTGCGAAGCCTTCGTCGGCGGCAAGCAGCTTGGGCATGAGCTTATCTCGTTCGAGTCGGCGATTGTCGGCAAACATGGGGTAAAGCACGAGCGAGCGGAAACCACTGCGCTCCTCGACATGTGTTGAGAAGCAATTATTGGGGAAAATGCTGTCGGGCGTAGCGGGCTCTGGCGTGTCTTGCAAGACGTCAACACGCACTCCGTTTTCACGGAGCAATGCCACAAAGGCATCAAACTCGGCAATGGCCTTCTCGGCGGTCAGCCTCGCTTCGTCGGCCGAGGCTTCTTTCTGCTGGAAGGCATTATTGCCTGCCGTCTGCTCATTATAGGCGAAACCCACCGGGCGCACCATCAGCACATGGTCAGTCGTCTGCATATTGTTCCTCCTTATTCGAATAATGGTTTGTTGGAATTAGGCTCCCATCTCCTCAAACGTCTCACGAATGATGGCGATGGCTTCGCGCAGCTGCTCCTCGTTGATGACCAATGGCGGGGCAAAGCGAATGATATGGTCGTGGGTAGGCTTGGCCAGCAGACCCTTTTCCATCATCCTGATGCAGATGTCCCAAGCAGTCTTGCCGGCAACGGGCTCGGTTACGATGGCGTTCAGCAGACCGCGTCCGCGCACCTGCTTGATGAAAGGCGACTGAATCTTGGCGATTTCCTCACGGAAGAGGCGTCCCATGCGTTCGGCATTTTCAACGAGATGTTCGTCCTCAACCACCCTTAAGGCCTCCATGGCCACGCGTGCAGCCAATGGGAATCCGCCGAAGGTCGAACCATGTTCGCCTGGCTGGATGTTCAGCATGATGTCGTCATCGGCCAGACATGCCGAAACGGGCAGCACACCGCCACCGAGTGCCTTGCCGAGCACGACAATGTCAGGACGAATGCCGTCGTGCTGCGAACACAGCATCTTGCCCGTGCGGGCAATACCCGTCTGCACTTCATCGGCAATGAACAGCACGTTGTGCTCATGGCAGAGGTCGAAGCAACGCTTCAGATAACCATCGTCGGGAACGAAGACGCCTGCCTCGCCCTGTATGGGTTCAGCAATGAAGGCGCAAACCTCGTCGCCATACTTGTCGAGGGCTTCGCGAAGTGCCTCTACATTATTATAAGGTACGCGTATGAAACCTGGCGTCAGCGGACCGTACTGGGCATAGGAACTGGGATCGTCGCTCATCGTAATGACCGTGACGGTGCGGCCATGGAAATTGCCACCGCAGCAAATGATCTTGATTTTGTCGTTGTCAATGCCTTTCTTCACGGCACCCCAGCGGCGGGCAAGCTTCAAGGCGGTCTCAACGCCTTCAGCACCTGTGTTCATCGGAAGTATGCGGTCATAGCCAAAAAACTCGTGCATGAACTTTTCATACTCGCAAAGGGCATCGCTATAGAACGCACGCGATGTCAGGCAAAGCTCCTCGGCCTGCTGTTGCAGCACACGGACAATGCGCGGATGGCAATGGCCCTGGTTCACCGCCGAATAGGAAGAAAGGAAGTCGAAATAGCGTTTTCCCTCAACATCCCACACAAAAATGCCCTTTCCCTTGCTGAGCACAACGGGCAGCGGGTGGTAATTATGAGCACCGAAATGCTCTTCATACCCAATCAGCCGCTCAGTGGCCGACACGTTACAATCGTTTTGCATGTTTGCCATATCTCTAACAATTTTAGTTAAACAAAAGGATTTATATTGCAAATTTACAAATATTCTTGCAATTTTCTTGCAATTATTTCACTAAAGATTGTTAACGGCAGTCGTTTTTATGGATTCCCTACCCAACGCCCACCATTGGAAAACATAGCTAATTGTTTACCACAGAAGATTCTATTGATTACCAACGTTCCCCAAAAATAACCTCCAAGGCTGAACGAAAGAAATGCATCAACAGGACGCAAATGATGCACCGGCATGGCGAAACGCTTGTCTTTGAGGGAACAAAGCAACGGGATGTGGGGACAAATGCGATGGGATGTCGGGACGAATGCGATGGGATGTGGGGACGAAATGGGGCTATTCGCGGAATTTCACTATAGTGAAGTTATCGCTTTACTATAGTAAAGCCATCACTTCACCTCAGTAAAGTGACAGCATTACGGAAGTGAAGTGAGGGTTTGACTATGACAAAGGAGGTCAAAGCGGCTACGCAGGACTGTTAGAAAAGAACGTCGAAATCGAGCGAAACGGAGGAATAACCGACCTTGCCTTCTGGACGCATGAATTTCAAGAAGCTATAGTAGTCGGCATTGACACCTGCCCTGAGGTGTTGCTTTCCCACCTTGAAGTCGACGCCGCCACCGGCATAGAGTCCAAACGGCAAGAAGGCATAGAGATTGACGATGCCCGCTCTGACGAAGGGGCTGACGCGCTTTTTGGGCTGGAACACATAGGAAGGTCCTACGTTCAGGGCGACATACAACGCTTTCTCAGTGACGTCGCTGTCAGGCTCCGGCCACTCCCACATGCTGAAAAGCAGCATCGTCTGTAGGGAAAAGCCCGGACGCACTCGCTTGAACTCAAAGTCGCAACCTAAGCCCACGCGGGGAGCGGAGAAATTCCTCTCACCCTCTTGATCAAGATGGAGACGACCCAGCATGTAGTCTGCCTGAATCCGGAAGTGGGGAGTGAACGTTGATGACCGCTTGGCATTGTACTGAAACACGACGCAGTCGCCATCCTCCTGACAATACTCGTTGTTGTATTCGCGTGTTATCAACAACATCTTTTTAGCAGTAATGGGTCCAAACAGCAACTGCTTCAGCGCCTTGTCGCTTTTCTTCAGCATGTCCATAGCGGGCTGCAGCGCCTCGTCGTGCTTCTTCTTGGCATCCTCGGGCGTGTAGGCAGAAAGGTCGCCCGGATCTTTCACAAGTGCCACCTTGCCATCCGAGTCAACGAGATAGAACTGGGCGTTGGTCCACGTGTCCTCGTAACGGTAGAGGTTCATGCCGCCCTGCAGCAGATATTCAGCAAAGATGGTCTGCTGCTCACCGTCGACCGGAAACCTACGGGTAACGAAAAACACTCCGTCGTCCAACATTCTGAATCCAGCTATCTGGCCTGGCTGATAAGTGACGTATGTGGTTTCACCCTCGGGCAAGAAGTGGCACGAACGAGCCAATTTGCCACGAGTCTGATAGTCGATCGTACCATGAATCGTGTCGCCGGTATTGGTTATGACATAACCTTTGACGGGGTTCTGCTGAGCCCAAACGGCCATGCTTCCGCAAAGGGCCGCTGCAAGCAGGAAAAGCGCTTTTTTCATATTTGTTCAGACATTAAGATATTTTTTCGACTACAAAAGTAATAAAAAAATGCTGCCGTGCAAAAAAACACAACAGCTTTTTTATTGAAAAAGAGGGTGTTCAAAATGCAATAATGAATGGGAAACCGCTGCCACGTTGTCCTCTCTTCGCAGGAGGAGGGGACAACAAATGAACTCCTTCCTCAATTTTGGCACCCCCTCACCTCTTGGAAAATAAAAAACAAACCCGCCCAAACCAATTCTTTGGTCTGGGCGGGCGTTTTGTTTTGTGAAGCCGACTGCCTCTTGACTGCGACTTCTCAGTTCATCCTTGCCGATGATTAGAAGAAGAGATAACGGTTGTCCGTGATCTTAGCCTTCTGATAGAGCTCGTTGGTGAACTGGCCGGCATACTGCATGGCACGCTGGCGCAGCTTCTGCTCCTGAGTCTTCTCGTCATACTTCACGTCGCGGTTCTGGCGCTTGATGACCTGGAACATGTAGACACCGGCGTTACCCTTGACAGGAGTTGCAGAGAACTTGTTGAGCTGGGCTGCAGCAACGGCACCACTAAGAGCGGGCTCGCTGGCACCAGTAGCGCTGATGAAGACAGGAGCGGCGAACGTGATTTGGTTCACAGCCGTTACCTGGGCACCCTTCTGCTGGGCTTCCTTCAGGCTCTTGATGCCCGAAGCCTTGGCAAGCAGCTGCTCGGCCTTCTTGTCCTTCATGACCTCAGCGCGCACGAGTTCCTTGATTTGAGGATCGTCGAGCGTACGGTTGCCAATCTTGTGAATCTTGTCGAGGACAACGACGAGGAGGTGGTTGTTGTCGCCACACTCATACATCGGCGAGATTTCGCCTTCCTTAGCCTCGAAGAGCCACTTCAGAGCCTCACGAGTGCTGCGGATGCCGGCGAGATAGTGCTCAGCCGTTGTGATGTCCTTGCGCTCCTGGAGCTGATAGCCGCTCTTCTGAGCATTCTTGGCCAGGTCCTCAGCCGTGCGGTTGGCACTGACGAAGGAGCTGAACTTGTTGTAAGCGGTGTTGTAGGTGTCCTTCGAGAAGTCGATGGTCTTCTTCACCACAGCAGCGGTGTACTTGGTGATGTTGTTGCGACGATCGAGCACCTGGACCACGATGTTGCCCTGAGGCAGGGTGATGTTGCGAAGCTCGCCTGCTGCCATGGTGTTCAAGGCAGTGAGGTAGTTCTTCGTGTCGTTATCCATGGAAGGAGCGTTCTGATACTGGCGTGTGGTGAGCCAGGTCTTCTCGCCGGTCTGGCCGTACTTCTTGGCAAGAGCCTCGAACTCAGCACCAGCCTTCAGGGCATTGAAGATTGAGTCAGCACGCTTGTGGGCCTCTTCAGCTGTCTTACCAGCAACCTGAATCTGACGATACTGCACGGAGTCGGGCAGCTGCGTCTTGGCAACGAGCTTGATGAGGTTCAGTGTGTTGTCGGCTTTGCTCTCGAAGGGACCGAAGACAGAACCAACGCTCATGGAATCGAGACGGCTGGCGATGTCGGCCGAGAAGGCATCCTTGGCAACGGGCAGGCCGAGGTAAGGAACGAGCGATGTGCTCTTGCGGACAACCTCAACGGGATCAGCTGCCTCGGCAAGGTCCTTGGTGTAGCCCTGGAACTGCTTCTGGAGCTCAGCGCGGTCAGCAGCCGATGCATCAACCTGGAAGTCGACGTACTTCACATCGCGGCTTTCCACGAACTGAGCGAAACGTGACTTCATCTCGTCATACTTTGCCTTGAGGTCGGCATCGCTGATTTCGATCTTATCGTCAGCAATCGAGCTGTAAGGGAACGAGGCCAGCTCGATGTCGCTCTCCTGATTCTCGGCGTCGAAGGCCTGCTTTGCCTCAACAGGATTGGAGAGGATGCAGTGGCCGACGAGGCTCTGGAACTTCTGGGCGAGGAGCTGCTGACGGAGCGTCTTCTCGATGAAATTCCAATAACGATAGATGGTCTCATACTGACGAGCCAGCTGCGGGTTCGAAGACTGCTGGGTCTTGTACTCAGCAAGGAACTTCTGCAGGGCATTGGCGTCGAAGCGACCTGTCTGCTGATTGACGAACGGAGTCTGCAGAAGCATGGGGTTGGTTCCCTCCTTCAGAATGTTCTGCATCTCAGCATCCGTAACGGTGAGACCGAGCTCCTTAGCTTCGTTCTCGATGATGCGTGACTGAACGAACGTGTTCCACACAGCGTCCTTCACCTGGTTGAGCTGCTGCTCGTTCAGGTTCTCCTGACCCTGCTGCATCTTGATGACCTCCTGATACTCGTCAACGAGTTTCTGGAAGTCCTGCACGTTAATTTTTTCTCCTAACACTTCGCCTACTTGCTGACGCTGGTCATTACGTGTTGACTCACATGAGCGCACAGCTTCTTCGGCAATAAAGGCAAACAGACCCAAACCGATAATACAGATAAGGATCAGACCTTTGCTTCTAATTTTTCCTAATGCTGCCATTTGTTTTGTTGTTGTTATTTTTATTTATTTTCTATTTATTTCGGAGTGTTGCCTAAAAAAAGCGTACAAAATTACAAAAAAGATATGAAACAAAGGAATTTTTCGGTTAAAATTTAGATTTTCTTCCCATTTCTGCCCTGTTTTTAGTCATTTTCGGTCACTTTCAACTTCACTAATTCAATCTTTGTCATCGTACTCTTGAGAATTTTGAAGAGGAACTTACCGATTCTCACTTCCTCATTCAGCTTGGGGAAACTCTGATAATAGTGAAGAATGAGTCCACCCACCGTCATGTAGTCGTCGCTCTCGGGAAGGTCAAGGTCGAACATTTCGTTCACCTTGTCGATTTCGAGTCGTGCGGAAAGCACATACTCGCCACTCTCAAGATGCTTGGCCACGTAATGAGAATTGTCGTGTTCGTCTTCGATTTCGCCGAAGATTTCCTCGACAATGTCTTCCAGCGAGACGATTCCGCTGGTGCCTCCAAATTCGTCGACGACCACAGCCAGCGACTTCTTCTGCTGCAGGAAAATCTGCATGAGCTTCTGAGCCGCCATCGTTTCGGGCACGAAGGGAATGGAGCGGACGGTCTCGTGCCAGTCCTTGGGGTGGCGGAACATTTCGGAGGAATGGATGTAACCCGTGATATGGTCGATGTCCTCGTCGTAGACAAGCAACTTGGAATGGCCGCTCTCGACAAACTTCTGCTGCAGTTCGTCCATAGAACTGTCGGTCGAGATGGCAATGATTTCTGTTCTGGGAATCATGCAGTCGCGCACCTTTGTATCGCCGAAGTCCAGTGCGTTCTGGAATATTTTCACCTCATCGTCGATTTCGTCGTCGTTCTTGGCGCTGTCGATACTCGACTGCACAAGGTAATCGAGGTCTACCTTCGAGAACTCTTCGTCCTCGACTTCAGTGGACATTTTCACCCCGCCGAGTCTCAGGAACATCTTCGACAACAGCGTTGAGAACTTGCTGATGGGCCAGAGGACGACATAGCACAAGTAGGCTGGCAGGGCAAAGAACGTCAGGAGGCGGTTGGGATTGCTCTTGAAGAGCGTCTTGGGCAGGAATTCTCCGGTAAAAAGCACGATGAGCGTCGAGAGAATGGTGTCGGCAGGAACGGTGAAAGCGGGCTGCATGCCTTGGAAAATGGTGTTGTCGAACAGTTTTGCAATCAGCAGTCCATAAATGACGAGTGCAATATTGTTTCCCACGAGCATGGTGCTAACGAAGCCATTGGGATGGGCAAAGAACTGCGAGATGAGCCGCTGTGAGATTCCGCTCTTCTCCTTTTCCATCTCTACAAGCATGCGGTTGCTCGACACAAAGGCTATTTCCATGCCCGAAAAGAAGGCAGAGAAAGCCATCGAGACAAGGATTCCGACGATTAGTGATATATCAATGGGGTCGTTCATTATTGCTGGTAAAATTCTGTTGGGTTGTTATTCAGTTCGTCTCTGAGGCTGCGACATCGGGCGAAGTGGCGGCTGCACAGCATTTGAGTCGGCTTTATTGTCTTTCTCAGAACCGTCGAAGTCGCTCTTTTCAAAGGTTCCCTTGCTGTTTGAGACATAATAATGGGTCATGGCCTCGTTGCTGCGGAAGTAGGCACCCTGCAGAGTACGCTCGGGGGTGACCAGGCGCGAGAACACGTGGGAATAGAGTTCGTGTCGGCTTTCGTCCCAATAGAGCTGCTCGCTGGTGTA
>ODAI010152287.1_pt1 | contig 11437 bp, 6 predicted proteins | sample 1539321 | NCBI WGS metagenome assembly ODAI01 (sample SAMN02144231, study PRJEB22623) | gut metagenome | biome: sheep rumen | host: Ovis aries | place: New Zealand
AAAGCATCGGTCTTTGCAAGATCTTTCTCAAAAGCATCGGCATATTCCGTACCCTCAAGAAGTTTTGCCTCTGTCCTGTCAAAATGCGCGCCCTCGCCGTCACCGTAACCGAAAAGTGTATTTTCGCCCTGTGCGCGTTCAAGGTCGTCAAAAGCGCCTACCGATTTTGATGCGGGTTTGAGCGCCCTTGTAAAGTCTGCGACCGAAGTTATTTTTGCCGTGTTTGTTTCCTCGTCATATATCACCCACTCGCCGTTTGCGTTGAGTGCATTTATATAGTCCTGTACAGTCTCGTATGTGCCCGAAAGCGTAACGCCCGCTTCTGCGGCAGAACTTCGGTTTATATCGTCAATGGCAGTAAAATCGACATCTTTGCCCTGTTCACCCCGAGCATCGGGCATACCCTCGGGTCTGCCGCCGAAGCCGCCCCCGTGCATACCGCCGCCGCCAAAACCGCCCGCCGAAGCCGCCGAAGCATCATAGGGAAACTGTGTATCCGCAAGGAAGTTATTGAGAGACTCCTCAACAGCCGCCTTTACACATTCGTAATAACTGCCGCTTTCCGCCGTATCGAGTGTAAGCACATTCCCGTCCTTGTCCTTGTATCCCGATTTATTAATATAATCGACAAAAGCTGCCGAAAGTCCGTCCGAAAGTACTTTTGTCTGCTCGTCAAGGTCTGTGCGCGTAATGCCCATATTCCACTCATACGCCTCGTTTGCAATATCCAGCCCCGTTATCGGGCACCAGCACATAGAGCCTGTGACCGCATCGCTCACACCCATGACCGCGCCGATATTATCAAGGTAAGTATCGTAAAGTGTACTGTCGCCTGTCGCGCCCAGAAGCGCCGACTGTGCACCGCCGCCGCTCATGCCGAAGCTGAATATCCGCTCCGCACTGCCCGGGATAACTTCCGCATTATATCGGATATATCTTATGCCCGCTTTCAGATCTGTCACACCCGACGGTGCGCCCGCATCCCTGCCGCGGCAGCCTATATGTACATAAACAAAACCCGCATCCGTGTAATCCTTCTGCGAAGTATATTCGCTCATTTCCGCCTGCGCCGCATAACCCGGTGTGTCAACGGGTACGACAAAAGGCGCAGTCTTTGCGGTATAGCCGTTTTTCTCGCCGTCTGCATTTATTGTACAGGAAAAACTGCCGTCCGGGTTCTGCTCGCCCGTCATATAAGCGGCAGGGACAATAACTGCAAGTGTATCGTAGTTCTCGTCCGCAGGCTTTTCGCAATAAGCTATGCCAAGCTGATAATAAACATCATCCTCGGCATTGTACTGCCATTTGGTCATATCTATCTTATCAAGAGTGCTCACAGGCACACTGACTGTTGTCTGCATACTTTCCGCATTTTCATTGTTACCGGCAGAAGATGCGCCGTTGTTTGCCGCACAGCCCGTTATTGCCACACACAGAATCAAAACAGGTATAAATCTTTTCATGTTATCATCCTTTCTTGATCATTCAAAATTACGGTAAAAAATTGCATACCTATATTTTACCAGTTTTTTCATCATAAATCAAATTAAAACTTTTGCAGAATATTAATTTTTTACTGTTTGACCGAAAAAGGCAATAAAACAACTATTATCAAAAGCTTTATGATATTTTTTATGATATTTTTTCATCTTGAAAATCTATAAAAACTATTATATAATAGAAGAAAACACAACATCAAAACAACAAGAAAGAAGGGATATTCTATGAAAAAACACAAAATGCTTTTTACGGCAGTTATCGCTGCCGCTGCGGCAGCTGCTTTCACCTGTACGGCAAGTGCGCAGGCAAAAACCGTTAATTTGCAGATAGACAATCCGCAGATGAGCGTAAACGGCGAAGTATCCGAGCTTGACTCACCGCCCGTTATACGCGACGGCCGCACGCTTGTGCCCATAAGAGCCATAGTTGAGGCGCTTGACGGCAAGGTTGACTGGGATAACGAAACAAAGACAGCCACGCTTACAAACGACAGCGGTGATGAGGTAAAACTCACCGTAAACAGCAAAACCGCTTCATACAACGGCAGTTTGGCGGAGCTTGACACACCGCCTGTTATCATAAACGAAAGGACGATGCTGCCCATAAGGTTTGTTGCCGAAAGCTTCGGTTACACTGCCGATTGGAAGGCGGAAGACAAAAGTATTGTGATAAGCGGCGGTTCGGACGAGGATATAACATATCCCGACATTCCCGAAGACGAGTTTTATCTTTCATATACCGACAAAGACGGCAACAGCTACACCTATAAGCAGGTCGGTGATGAAGGCTTTATCGAAAAAACAGACAAAAGCGGCAAGCTTATCGCAAAATACAAGGAAATTGCAGGCAACGAAGAAATATACAAAAACAGCAAAGGCGAGACCCTTACCTATGCTTACTATCTTGAAAACGACACCTCTACCATAACTCTTCACAGCACGGGCGAGGTCATCACAAGCGACAGCGATTATAATATGACCGACAAGGCAGGCAATGATTACGGATTTGCGGATTATGGCATAATTGATGTAAAGGACAAGAGCGGCAAGGTCATTTCGGAATATGTCACAACGAATGAGCTGCGCTACCCCTACGCAGACGACAGCGGAAATGTTTATTATAAAGTGCTCCGCAGAAACGGAACCTATGAGGACGGTTTTCTTGCTCCCGACGGCAGCTATACTCCCTTTGAGGACAACTACGACTGGTCTTTCATGGGCAGCGACAACAAGATATACAACTTTAAATATGATTATATCATTGTTACCGATGACAGCTACAATAAGTTAGACGAATGGGAAACGGGTATTGAAGACACCAAAGAGATATATCTTGACGATAACAATATCGAATATATCTTTACGGGAGATATGGCAGAGACTTACGTTCTCAAATCCGAGGACAAGACTGTAACCTTAACTTGCGACCCCGAGGAAGAACACAACAAAAAGCTTTTTGCAACAGGCGAATACGGTACGGAAGATGCGATATACTACAACGGCGACGACGGAAATATATATGTTCATCAGAACAATATTTTCACGGTATACAACGCAGGCGGCGAAAAGATAAACAGAATAAGGCTGTTCAGATCTGACACGGAGTACAAGTCTGCCAACAACAAGAAATATATCTACAGCTACAACTATGAGACCGAGCAGTATTTTGTAGAGGGTGAAAACGGCACGGTTGAACTTAACGAAATAATGGGCTGAAAAAATATTATCTTTATAAAACAAGAGGCTGTCACATTGCGTGACAGCCTCTTGTTATTATGTCATTTTTTAAGTGTCTTATCAAAGTGTCTTATGGCAGGTTCTGGAGATAACATCTCTCTGCTGCTCGGGTGTAAGGTCGATAAACTTAACTGCATAGCCCGAAACACGGATAGTGAAGTTTGCATATTCTTCCTTTTCGGGGTGTTCCATAGCGTCGATAAGCTTTTCGGTGCCGAACACATTTACATTAAGGTGATGTGCGCCCTGATCGAAATAGCCGTCAAGCACATTCACAAGGTTCTTTACGCGCTCTTCCTCGCTGTGACCGAGTGCATCGGGATTGATGGTCTGTGTGTTCGAGATACCGTCAAGCGCCCATGTGTAAGGAAGCTTTGCAACGGAGTTGAGCGAAGCCAAAAGACCGTTCTTCTCTGCACCGTAGCTGGGGTTTGCACCCGGTGAAAGAGGCTCGCCGCCCTTTCTGCCGTCGGGCATGGAAGCAGTAGCCTTGCCGTAAACAACATTTGATGTAATGGTAAGGATGGATGTCGTAGGCTCGGAGTTGCGGTATGTGTGGTGCTTTTTAAGCTTTTCAAGGAAAGTTTTAAGAAGCCATACTGCAATATCGTCCGCTCTGTCATCATCGTTGCCGTAGCGCGGGAAGTCACCTACAGTTTCAAACTCGGTGATTACGCCGTGTTCTTCTCTGATAGGCTTAACCTTTGCGTACTTGATAGCGGAAAGTGAGTCAACAACGTGTGAGAAGCCTGCGATACCCGTTGCGAATGTACGGCGTACATCCGTATCTATAAGTGCCATTTCGGCAGCTTCATAGTAGTATTTATCGTGCATATACTGGATAGCGTTAAGTGTGTTTACATAAACATCAACAAGCCAATCCATCATCTTGTCATACTTTTCGATAACTTCGTCATAGTCAAGATATTCGCTTGTGATAGGCTTGTAAGCGGGACCCACCTGCTGGAATGTCTTTGCATCCACACCGCCGTTCATAGCGTAAAGCAAGCACTTTGCAAGGTTTGCTCTTGCGCCGAAGAACTGCATTTCCTTGCCTGTCTGTGTTGCGGAAACACAGCAGCAGATAGAGTAATCGTCACCCCATACGGGACGCATAACATCATCGTTCTCGTACTGGATAGAGCTTGTGTCTATTGATATCTTTGCAAGGTAGTCCTTGAAAGGCTTGGGAAGTCTTGACGAATACAATACCGTAAGGTTAGGCTCGGGTGAAGGACCCATATTTTCAAGTGTGTGCAGGAAACGGAAGCAGTTTTTCGTTACCATTGAACGGCCGTCCGAACCTATACCGCCCACTTCAAGCGTAGCCCATACGGGGTCGCCCGAGAAAAGCTCGTTGTAGGACTGTATTCTTGCAAACTTCACCATACGGCACTTCATAACGAAGTGGTCGATAAGTTCCTGTGCTTCGCTCTCTGTGATAGCGCCGCTTTGGAGGTCTCTTTCAATAAATATATCAAGGAAGGTCGAAACACGGCCAACACTCATTGCTGCGCCGTTCTGTGTCTTTATAGCTGCAAGATAGCCGAAGTAGAGCCACTGAACAGCCTCTTTTGCGTTCTTTGCGGGCTGTGAGATGTCATATCCGTAGATCTGCGCCATAGCTTTCATACCGTTGAGCGCCTTGATCTGCTCCGCAAGTTCTTCTCTCTGACGGATAACTTCATCTGTCATAGTGCCGTCACCGCAGTTTGCAAAATCTTTCTGCTTTTCGGCTATAAGGTGGTCGATGCCGTAAAGTGCAACACGGCGGTAATCGCCGACGATACGTCCGCGGCCGTATGTATCGGGAAGACCCGTAAGTATCTTTGCGTGTCTTACAGCTTTCATCTCGGGTGTATAAACATCAAACACGCCCTGATTATGTGTTTTGTGGTATTCCGTAAAAACCTTATGTAATTCGGGGCTTGGCTCATAGCCGTACATCTGGCATGCCTGCTCCGCCATTTTGATACCGCCGTAAGGCATAAACGCTCTCTTCAAAGGCTTGTCTGTCTGGAGACCGACTATCTTTTCAAGGTCTTTGTCAAGGTAGCCTGCACCGTGTGAAGTAAGTCCCGTTACAATATCTGTATCCATATCGAGCACGCCGCCCTTTGCACGCTCCTCTTTCTGAAGCTGCGAAAGCTTGTTCCAAAGCTTGTTTGTAGCCTCTGTGGGACCTGCAAGGAAGCTTGCATCGCCGTCATATGGTGTGTAGTTGTTCTGAATGAAGTCACGAACATTGATCTCTTCTTTCCAAAGTCTGCCTGAAAAGCCGTTCCATTGTTCATAGTTTTTCATTTTGGTATCCTCCCGTAAAGTATGACATTTTTGTTATTATCGTTTCACTTTCAATAACGATTATAACTCAAATATATAAGTTCTTTGGCAGCATATGTAGTAGTTTGTAAAATTTATCAGTAAATAATTTTTATCGATTATTCGTTATTTTTTTAACGAACTATTAAACCACTGCCCTATTCTGCACTCACAAAGCTTATATTAACATTTAACCGATTTTTTGTAAATAGATTTCGACAAAATATATTTTATAAAAATTCAATAAAAAGTGTGAATACTTTTATCTATAAATTATAGGATATGATTTTAAGTTTTGGTTAGTCTTGTATAACTTTACAGAACTTTCACCTATTTTTTATGAATACCGTTGATAATTTTGCCGTAATATGCGAGAGGTAAGGCAGTTTGAACACTGTTGGGAAGATCGGTAATACTTGGTGTAAAATTGCTTTTTACCAATAAGTATTCTTTATGTATTCTTTTGAGCTGTATTTGTTTTTTTGGCGGTTCTTCCCGACATACGATTTTATAGTAAGCGAATTAAATAATCGGACTTAAGCTTGCTTAAGGCGGATTATTTATGAGCCCCATCCTATAGTGAACGTCCAAATATTTTTGACGTTCACTATAAGTGTGGATAAAGACACGGCTTCAATGCGTAAAAACCGTAATTTATTATTGTCAAAAACAGGAAAACCAAAACAAACAGCTTGCAAAAATTTTTCTTCTATTGTATAATAAACTATCAAAAATTCTTGGAGAGATACTTATGAGCAGTTACGAAACATTTGCGCAGGTGTATGACACCTTTATGTCAAACATACCCTATGATGAATGGATAGACTATATACAAAAGATATGGCAGCGTTTTGGCGCAAAACCCAAACTTATACTTGACCTTGCCTGCGGTACGGGAAATATGGCGTTTCGCCTTGCAAAGCTCGGATATGAGATGATAGGTGTCGATCTGTCCGAAGATATGCTTGATGAAGCTATGGCAAAAAATGCACTCCTTGACCCCGAAGTAAAGCCCGTGCTTTATCTTAATCAGGATATGCGCGATTTTGAGCTTTTCGGCACGGTGGACTGCGTACTCTGCCTTTGCGACAGCATAAATTATATTACGGACGAAGAGGAGCTTCTGCGCGTTTTCCGTCTTGTCAACAACTATCTCGACCCGCACGGTCTGTTCATCTTCGATATAAATACCATACATAAATTCCGCGATGTGCTTGCGGACAACAGCTACAGTCAAACGACCGAGACCGCAGCCTACACCTGGGAAAACTATTACGACCCCGAGGAGAATATAAACGAGTTCTATACCAACTTTTTTATAGAAAACTCCGACGGTGCATATGACCGATACGAAGAATACCACTATGAACGCGGATATAGCGTTGAAAAAATAAAAGAACTGCTTGAAAAGGCAGGGCTTATTATCGAGGGTATTTTTGATGACAACACATTTTATGCACCCACCGAAACAAGCGAAAGAATATACTTTGTCGCAAGGGAAAACGGCAAGGGCGCTGACGGTGTTTCCCACGTTTTTGACGAAGTGGGAGGCATAAAACAATAAAATGAAAAAAACTGTCATTTTTGAGATTTTGATAATATTCAGCCTACTTATAATAATTTTTATCATAGAAGCGGCAGCTGACAACGGAACTGTCTTTAAATTTTACAGATATGACCCCGAAGGCGGTTGGATAGGACAGTATAAAGAATTTTATAATGATGATTGGTCGGCTGTAATAACAAAAAAGGGCTTTGACTACTATATTGAGACCGAATACGGCAGTGCGCATTTGCAGCATGCGGGAAAAGACGGTACAAATCTTGAATTCTTAAATGCTTCGGAAAACACAGGCGGAAAAGCTCCAAAGAAGTATTCGGGCAAGTTATCACGTGAAGATGCCGAAAAACTGAAACGTGTATGCGGATATATCGTTGCTAACTACGAATCGGGCGATAAAGCAATTCAGCATGACGGAGATTTTTATTACATCTACATCAACGGAGTATATTATCAAGGCTGCAATGCCGAAAAAAATAAAAAATCGGAAATATACAGGTTTCTTGACGAGGATAAAAGATTCAGGGACGATTTGATACCGATCATCGGAAAATATGCGTTAAAAGCACAGAAAGAGGAAATAAAATGAATAATTCAAACGATATAATTTTAAGAGGAACCTTTGGGAACAATAGCGGCAGAATTTTTGTCGCAAACACACACGACACGGTAAATCAGGCTTTTGAGTACCACAAGACAACGCCCGTAATGACTGCGGCACTTGGCAGAACGCTTACGGGTGCGGCAATGATGGGCAGTATGCTCAAAGGTGAAAACGACCTTCTGACCATAACCGTAAAAGGCGACGGTCCCGGTGCGGGGCTTACCGTAACTGCCGACAGCAAGGCGCGTGTAAAGGGTTATGTGTACAATCCCACTGCGGATATGCCTCTCAAACCAAACGGCAAACTCGATGTTGCGGGCGCTCTCGGTTTCGGAAATATGACGGTAATAAAAGACCTCGGCTTAAAAGAACCGTATGTAGGACAGATACCCCTTGTCAGCGGCGAGATAGCGGAAGATCTGACATACTACTTTGCAAAAAGCGAGCAGGTACCTTCCGCAGTTGCTTTGGGCGTGCTTGTTGACCGCGATTACACAGTCAAGCAGAGCGGCGGCTTTATTATACAGATGCTGCCGAACGCCGAGGATGAGATGATAGATGCGCTTGAAGAAAAAATGCGCACGCTGCCAAGTATAACACAAATGCTTGAAAAAGGCATGAGCTGTGAGGATATAATGAATGAAACGGTGGGCAGCTTCGACCCCGTGATAATGGACAAGATACCCGTTGAATACTACTGCAACTGTAACAGAGAGCGTGTTGAAAAGGCGCTTGTATCGGTCGGCAGAGAGGAACTTGAGGATATTTTGAAAAAAGATAAACAAGCAACGCTGCACTGTCATTTCTGCAACAAAGATTATCTTTTCAGCGAGGATGATATAAGAAATATACTGAACAGGCAATAAAAAAATGAACACTTTAAGCTTATATATCCACATTCCGTTTTGCATAAAAAAATGCGCATACTGTGATTTTTTAAGCGCCCCGCAATTCGATGCCGCGGGCGCTTATTTTGCTGCGCTCAAAAAAGAGATAAACGCTTTTGAAACAGATAAGGAGATCTATTCGATATTTTTCGGCGGAGGTACGCCGAGTGCCGTAGATGAAAGGTATATTGCGGACATTCTTGACCTTATTGCAAAAAAATACAGTATTGCAAGGGGCTGTGAGATAAGTCTTGAATCCAATCCGGGCACACTCACCGAGAACAAGCTCAGAACCTATAAGAATTCGGGTATGAACCGTATAAGTATGGGTGCGCAGAGTTTTGACGACCGTCTTTTGAAGATATTGGGCAGGATACACGGCAAAAACGGGATAATAAAAAGCTTTGAGCTTGTGAAAAAGCACTTTGACAACCATAATCTTGACCTTATGTTTGCCCTGCCCTCGCAGAGCCTTAAAGATTGGCAGGATACGCTTGAAAACGCTATAAAGCTTGAACCGACACATATTTCAGCCTACAGTCTTATTATAGAAGAAGGTACGCCTTTTTACGATAAATACGAACCTGCAGACGAAAAGCTCGACCGCGGTATGTACTATGCCGCACGCGATTTTCTTGCAGAAAACGGTTACAGACAATACGAAATATCGAATTTTGCAAAAAAGGGCTTTGAGTGCAGACATAATCTGGTCTATTGGCAGGGCGGCGATTACAAGGGCTTCGGTCTCGGTGCGGCAAGTCTGATAAACGGCAGCCGACTTAAAAACACCGAGGATATGCAGCGGTATCTTGACGGAAAAACCATTGCCGAGACCATAGTTTTAAGCCGTTTTGAACAAATGCAGGAGTTTGTGATGCTCGGACTGCGCTGCACGGACGGCATAAGCGCAGAAAAATTCAAAAACACCTTTGAGACCGATATTTACACCGCGTTTGGCGATATTATAAAAAAACACGAAAAATCGGGACTGCTTGAGATAAGCGGCGATAATATCCGCCTGACAAAAAAAGGTATAGACCTTTCAAATATGGTCTTTGTGGATCTTGTGTAGAATATATGCAAAATCGCTGTAACAGGTATTTGCGTTTTTATAACAGATATGATATTATATAAAACAAAGAACATTTCCGAAGAAGTATGCGCACTCTGCGCGTAAATATACAAAAGGACTGATATACATATGGCATTTGACGGTATAATGATACGCAGCATCATAGACGAGCTGAACGATATAATAGTGGGCGGACGCATAGACAAGGTCTATCAGCCAGAAAGTGACGAGATAATTTTAGGCATACGCTCATTCGGTGTGGGCTGCAAGCTTTTGCTGACGGCCAACCCCTCACATCCGCGCTTGCAGCTGACGGAAAGAAGCAGGGAAAATCCGCCCGAACCGCCGCTTTTTTGCATGGTCTTGCGCAAACACATACAAAGCGGCAAAATACTTGAGATAACACAGCCTTCTTTTGAACGTATAGTCAACATTAAAATAGAAGCCCTGAACGAAATGGGCGATTATACGATAAAAACGCTTGTTCTGGAGATAATGGGCAGGCACAGCAATCTTATACTTATTGACGAAAACAACACAATACTTGAATGTGCACGGCACGTAAGCTTTGACAAAAGCTCGGTAAGGCAGGTATTGCCCGGAAAAGAATATGTGCTGCCGCCCTCTCAGGACAAGACGGACACGCTGACTCTTGACGAGGACAATTTTGCAAAGGTGCTTGCCGCAAAGCAGAGCGACAAGGCATTTGCCGCCATATACAAAGGTTTCACGGGCATAAGTCCCGTTATTGCCGATGAGATATGTCACAATGCGGATGTCGCAAGCGAAAAGCCCGCAGGCACGCTCACAGAGGATGAAAAAGCACGCATTTACAGGGCGTTTTCCGATATAGTCGAAAAAATCAAAAACAGCGATTTCAAGCCGCAGATGGTCATAAACGATGACAAGATAGTGGATTTTGTACCCTTTGACCTCAATATTTTCAAACTGCTGCAAAAACGCATCTACGATACGCCCTCAAAACTGACCGAAGATTATTACGCCACACGCGACCTCGTTTACCGTATGAATCAGAAAACGCACGACCTGCGCCGACTGATAACGCAGAACATAGAGCGCTGTGTAAAAAAGCGTTCCATACAGCAAAAGGAGCTTCGCAGTATAGAAAACCGCGAGCAGCTGAAACTCTGCGGTGAACTGATAACGGCAAATATATATGCTATCAAGCAGGGCATGACAACGGTAAAGCTGCAAAACTACTACAGCGAGGAGCAGGAGTTTGTGGAGGTCGAGCTTGACGGCTCACTTACACCTGCGGAGAACGCACAGAAATACTTTAAGCGCTACAACAAGGCAAAGCGCACCCTTGCCGCACTCGAAGAACAGACAGCAGCAAACGACGAGGAGCTTGCATACCTTGAGACCGTATTAAACAGCGTAAACAACTGTGAAAACGAGCAGGATATAAAAGAGATACGCAAAGAACTGCGCGATCAGGGCTATATCAAAAAAGACGGCAGCAAAAAAGACCGCAAAACGGGCAAAAAATCGGCACCGCTGCACTTTGTTTCAAGCGACGGCTTTGATATATTTGTCGGCAAGAACAACACGCAGAATGACGAACTTACGCTTAAAACGGCGCACAGCACGGATATATGGTTCCATACAAAAAATATCCCCGGCTCACATGTTATAGTTATATCGCGCGGTATGGATGTACCCGATGCCACACTTACCGAAGCTGCCACGCTTGCGGCTTACTACAGCAAGGCGCAGGAGTCGTCCATGGTGCCC
>ODAI010669822.1_pt1 | contig 11437 bp, 8 predicted proteins | sample 1539321 | NCBI WGS metagenome assembly ODAI01 (sample SAMN02144231, study PRJEB22623) | gut metagenome | biome: sheep rumen | host: Ovis aries | place: New Zealand
GTTTGCATTATATGTATGAACAGGGTAAGCATAATGTTGGATAGAATTGTGGGAACTATAAGAGATGGAGCTTGTTATTTTAAAATGAAAATCAGGATGCAGCAGTGTTTTGTGCATCCTGAATAATGTGAAAAAGACAAAAACTTAGGAATGGGAAGCTATGCAGGCAGTAAATTCGTCTTCGCTGGCAGTACATCCGTTAGAAGAAAGAAATGCAGCGAGTGCTCCGTTGTCGGTCGCATCTTCGAGTGCCTGTTGTAAATCTGGGCTTGCCATTATCTTTTTGTAAAATTCTTCTGCGTTCATAGTATCTCCATTTTATCACCTTTTATGAAAAAAGCAAGTGCTTTTTATCGCTCTAGGGCTGTAGACCAGTATTCTTGGTTGTAAATGTCAGTAAAGCGATAGGTTAGTTTTACATTTCCCGTTCCAACATCTTCGTTACTAATTACTGGAGTGCCACTAACTGTCATTTGCTTTCCTAAGTAATAGCTATCTTGATATGTTCCCTCGTAAGAATAATAGTCACACAAAAAGTCAAGTTTGTCGCCATCGGTAAGCTGAACAAGACTCTTTGCCACTGTTATTGTCTCATTTTCTTCGTAATCTGTTTGGGCTCCTGCTATGTAACCATGGGGATTCTGATTGTCAAAGACTAACCACAAGTTTACTCTCTTTCCGTTAAGCAAAGCTGGTACGCGACCTGTTATACTGTAAGAATCGCCATTTTCTGTTGTGTCAACATGATAGTAGGCAACTGGCTGTCCGTTTATGCTTACCCAAGTTCGGTCTGTTGCAGCAATTAAGTCTCCGTCGGGGGTAAAATCGTACATATTGTCTAAGCCCAAATCTATGTAACCGTTACCGTCATCATAGAACATGTTCAGGTCAAGCGAATGAACTAGTGCCCACTGTTCTTCTGGTAAAGTCATTGTTGCAGAACCGTCGCTGTATTCTGTCCAAGTAAGATTGCGAACGTCAAAATGGTTTAAGGCAATGTAGTCTGCGGTATCGTCAAGAGAAAGTGCTCTGTCGTTCATAAAAGAAACATTGCGTCCAGAAAGACCGCTAATCAATCCACTTCCTGCATTACTTAAGAATGAACCCAAAAGTCCGCTTATTACATCAGAACTAGAAGAAGTTGCTGACCCTGAACCCAACATGCCCAACAGTGAGTCTACTGGAGAAGCAGAACCGCCGGCTGCAACTTGACCACTTACTTCAAGGCTTGCAAACTGTCGAATTGCTTGAGCGTAATCGTCATCCATACCAATGTCATCGTAAGTGTCACAAATTTCATCTACATACGAAGCTCTTTGGTAAGGGAAGTAAATTGAAACACCGTATGCATCGGTCATGTTGCTTGATGTTTTGTTATACTTAACTGCTGACTGCAAAGCTTTTGCAAGTGCCTGAGCTTCTGTTGTGTTTACGTTCTTACACAAGTCTACTAAGTCTACTTGATCAATGCGTGAACTTGAGGCAAACTCGCGGGTTGTGTAACGAGCGTCAGAAACAGTCTGGTACTCTTTGTTTGAAATAAGTGTAGATAGTGACTTCGAGAAAGAAGACAGTGTGTTGGGCACTGTGTTAGCAAACTCTGCAAGGTCTATAACCGAAAGTGTTGTCTGTTGACCGCGACACTGCTGGGCACACATAGCAACAAAATCGTCTACAATGTTTTTGCCTATGTCTAAAGTAGGCATTGAAGTGTTAGCTGCAAATTTGGTAAGCCAGTTGGTGTAATACCAGCCTATGCCAGGTTCTGTTTCTTCTGATGCAATCATGTAATCTGCATAATCGTTAAGCATAAGTGCTGTTTCTGCTGTAGCCATAAGACACGCATCAAAACCAATAAAGTCAAACTGAACTCCGCCCGCTTTAAGAGCTTTGTTTATGCCGGCAAGATTCATAGAACCGTTACGCTGGAATTTTTCGTCATAACCGTAACCACTTACAGAGCCACCGCCGTGATCCCAAAAGATAAGTTCATTTCTGTTTGCAGGATAGTTTTTTGCTGCCCACTTGATGAACGAAGACAGCGTGTTGGGGTCTGTCATAGCTTTTGCACCATCGCTTTTTACCAGACATTCAAGACCGCCTTTGGTAACACGGTAAATTTGGTTAGTGCTGTTAGAAATTGCGCTATTCTGCCACCTGCTACAACCGCCAGTGTAAACAATAATGTTGATATTGCCTAAATCTGCAGAGGCCATTTCTTTTAAGTCGTTAGTTGCCATGCCGTACTGAGACTCAAGGTCTGTTCCGCACATGTATACCATAATAGTAACGCTGTCTTTTCCATTACCGATAATACTTGTTCGCTTAGCACGAGAACCCTTTGCAACGCTTGTGTCAACGCGTGAATATGAAGTTGCAACTCCGCCGCCACTAGAAGCAGAACTAAGCATAGAAGAACCGCCACCAGTAACGGTGCTCAACAGTCCGCTTAACAAAGAGCCCGAAGAACTTTGGCTTGTAGTAGAAGTTGGTGCAACTGCTTCCGTTTCAGAATTGCCACCTCTTCCAAACAAAAAGTACAAAATACCAATTATAATCAGTACGGGAAGACTTATTCCGCCACCACGCTTAATGGCACGGAAAGAACCACCACTTGAACCGCTTTCTTTTTGAGAAAAACCGCCAGTCTTTCCTGCGTATCCGCTTGAAGAACCAACAGGACCTGTTTCTAATCCGTCTCCACGTTTATGAACGCCTGTGCTGTTGCCAGTAGTATACTTTTCTCTTCCCCGGGGCCTATTCTGATCCATAATGCACTCCTAAAAAACAATGACTTATTGTATCACAAGCGGATATGTCCGACAATCAGGCAAGTTCTCTTGCATTGCACATAAGTTCATTTTGCCATACAATAGGGTCATGCACACAAAAATTACTGATTCTGTTTTTAACGTTGGTGTAAATGATCACCTTACCACTTTGTTTGAGTCGCAGTACCCCATTCCCCAGGGTATTTCCTACAATTCTTATATCATCATGGACGAAAAAATTGCTGTCTTAGATACAGTAGATGAACGCTTTGGTGATGAATGGATGCTTAATGTAACCCAAGCACTCGGTGTACGAAAACCAGATTTTCTTATTGTTCACCACATGGAATGTGACCATTCTGCAAACATAGAACGTTTTATGCTTATGTATCCCCAAGCAAAAATTGTTCTTTCAAACGCTGCACTCAACATGACTAAACAGTTTTTTGCAAATGATTTTTCTGACCGTTCTGTCATTATAAAAGAAGGTTCTACTCTTGAACTGGGACAACATACACTTCACTTTATTGCAGCACCGCTGGTTCACTGGCCTGAAGTTATGATGAGTTATGACGACAAAGACAAAATCTTCTTTAGTGCAGATGCCTTCGGGCGCTTTGGAGCAAACGACACAACAGCTTCTCTAGCTTGGAAAGATGAAGCACGCCGTTATTACATTGGCATTGTAGGAAAGTTTGGTGCACAAGTTCAGGCGGTATTAAAAAAAGCAGCAAGTTTGGACATTGCAACTATTTGTTCACTGCATGGACCTGTCTTAACCGACGCTCTTTCTGAATACATAAACTTGTATGACACATGGTCTTCTTACCGCCCCGAAACTGACGGCGTGCTTGTTGCTTACACCAGTGTTTACGGTCATACCAAAAAAGCAGTCGATGTGTTAATGCAGCAACTTTCTGGGCACTTAAAAAAAGCAGAAGTTGTAAATCTTGCTGAATGTGACTTGTCGCAAGCAGTGGCACTGGCATTTAAGTATTCAAAAGTTGTATTTGCAACCACTACTTACAATGGATCTATTTTTCCAGCTATGAATGATTTTGTGTCACGCCTTTTGGAACATAACTTTAGTAATCGCACTGTGGGAATTATTGAAAACGGTTCTTGGGCACCAACTGCCGCAAAAGTTCTTAAAGAAAAACTGGCAGAAGCAAAAGACTTAACCATTTTGGAACCAACCGTTACCATAAAATCTGCACTGAATGCCACCTCTCTTGGACAACTGGCAGAACTGGCACAAAAACTGTAAATTCGGTATACTGGCGACATTCTGCTGGAGGTAACAGATGGGCGGATTTTTTGGCGTTGCTTCAAAAAGTGACTGCGCGTTAGATTTGTTTTTCGGAGTTGACTATCATTCACACTTGGGAACAAGACGCGGAGGTCTTGCGGTTTTAGGCGATGACGGAAAGTTTGAACGCTCTATTCACAACATTCAGAACTCACCCTTCCGAACAAAATTTGAAGACGATATCAATGAAATGCACGGAAAGTTGGGCATTGGCTGTATAAGTGATTACGAACCGCAACCTCTTTTGGTTAACTCGCACTTGGGCAGTTTTGCCATTACAACTGTTGGCATTGCAACTAACAAAGATCAGCTTGCAAAAGAAATTCTTGATGCAGGACACACGCACTTTTTGGAAATGAGTGGCGGTGAAATAAACCAAACAGAACTTATTGTTGCTCTTATCAATCAGAAAAAAACAATGGTCGAAGGCATTCAGTATGTTCAACAGAAAGTGCAAGGTTCTATGTCTATGCTCATTATGACACGAGACGGAATTTATGCTGCACGAGACAGACTGGGCCGAACTCCTATTCAGATTGGACACAAAGACGGAGCATATTGCGCCAGTTTTGAAAATTTTGCTTACGTAAATTTAGGTTACACCGATTATCATGAACTAGGCCCCGCAGAAATTGTCTTTATGACTTCAGACGGAATCGAAATTCTGCAGAAACCTGGCAAAGAAATGAAAATCTGTACTTTCCTATGGATTTACTACGGATATCCGACTGCAAGTTATGAAGGTGTAAATGTTGAAGCTATGCGTTATAACTGTGGAAAATATCTTGCCAAACGGGACAAAGGTTCTGTTCAGCCCGATTCCGTTGCAGGAGTTCCCGACAGTGGAACAGCACACGCAGTCGGTTACGCTAACGAAAGCGGCATTCCTTTTACACGACCATTCATTAAGTACACACCAACTTGGCCCCGCAGTTTTATGCCAACAAATCAGGAACAGCGAAATCTTATTGCTCACATGAAACTTATTCCTGTGCAACCACTTATCAAAGACAAAAAAATTCTTTTAATAGACGATTCAATTGTGCGTGGAACTCAGTTGCGTGAAACAACAGACTTTTTGTACAAAAGCGGTGCAAAAGAAGTTCACATTCGTCCAGCATGTCCACCACTGGTGTACGGTTGTAAATATCTTAACTTCAGCCGTTCAAAAAGTGAAATGGATTTAATAACTCGTCGTGTCATCAAACAGCTTGAAGGCGAAAATGTAAGCGAAGAAACATTACAGAAATACACAGACCCCGACAGCCCCCAGTATGAAGCAATGATTGAAGAAATTCGCAAGGCACTGCATTTTACCACACTGCGCTTCCACCGCCTTGACGATATGCTCGATTCAACTGGACTGGATCACTGCAAGTTGTGCACTTACTGCTGGAATGGAAGAGAATAAGAGCTTAACACATTTTTTTCCACAAACTTGAAACATCATTGAAGAAACAGTGTTTTTATAGTAGACTGTTCATGCGAGGTACTAAAATGAAGAAGTTTACTCTAAAAATACTCACCGCACTAGTTGTTCTCTTATGTTCTGCTAGCGCTTTTGCCTTTGCCGCGAAAGCAACGAAGGCTGCTGTTACCACTACTGTCACCGAAATTAATCAGCACGGAAACACGTACTTGACAATTCGCCCCTCACTGTTCTCTGCAAAAGGGTTCAGCATTAGCGACATTGTTACTGTTACTATCAACGGCAAAAAGTGGGACATGCCCATTTGCAAAAACTACAGCGATGTAGATACTGGTGCAATGTTGCTTCGTTTAACGGATGACAGCGTCTGTCTCGCCATAAACATGGGTGACTTTGCTAAAGAAACAGGAGCTACTGTTGACATGGAAGTTGCTATTACCATGAAGCAGCAGTACGGTTATTTGACTCAGTTCCACCAGCGCCTGCTTAAAAGCACCGATGTTCGCTCTGACTATGCATCTGACGAAGTGTTTGCAAACTTCCGCGAAATTACTGCTGGTAAAATTGCTGCAGGAAAACTGTATCGAAGCTCTAGCCTTATTGAACCAACAGCTCGTTCTCCTTACGCTTTGAAACTGGCTCAGAATATGGGCATTAAAACAATTGTTGACATTGCAAACTCACAGGAAAATGCCCTCAAAATGGCTGCAAACAATGCTTTCTTTAAGGCTTTGGACGCTTCAGGTAATGTTTACTACTGTGAAATGGCTATTTCTTATACTGATGAAGCCTTTACTTCAAAACTTAAGGAAGCCCTTATTTTTATGACTGAACACGAAGGTCCATATCTTATTCAGGGTAAAGATGGCCAGAACCGTGTAGGCATTGTATGTGCAATTATCGAAGCGCTCAACGGTGCTACTCTCCAAGAGATTAACGATGATTACATGCAGAGTTATGTAAACTACTATGGAATTAAGGCTGACTCTACACAATACACAGAAATTCTAAAAACTATCACTGCCCTGTTTGAAACACTAAACAACGGCGCTAAAGTTACCGATAAAAATGTACAGAAGGTCGTAGAAAAATACTTGCTGCAAACGGTCGGTTTAACTCAAGTGCAGGTTGATGCTCTCAAAGTCGCATTGCAGTAACAGCCGTTCCTTTATAGGAGGAGTTGCCGTATAAGAGGATGCCTAAGTTTGTTAGGTATCCTCCTTGTAGCTAGTATTTAACAACAAGGAGCTACTTATATGGCAAAAGACAAGAAGGCTAAGAATAAAAAACTTAGTTCTAGGCAAAAACTTTCTAAAATGTTTTGGGGAAGTTTTGCCCCGCTCATTAGCATTGTACTAATTGCATGTACAGTATTTGCAATGGTTTCAGGACAAATCATTCGCTACTATGTCCGTTCAGAAACCGCTTATTCTTCCGAAAAACTTGTTTCTAAAGTTATGGAACAGTTCACCCCTGCTATGGTGAACATCGAAAACTTTGCTAACTTTACAAACCTTACAACAGAAGACGATGTGCTTACTGTTCTTACTTCAACTCTTGCTCGCCCACTTACTTCTGCACGCGCAATTTACTACGCATCTACAACTCCCATAAGTCAAGGCGGTTTTTTTATTGACAGTTCTGGATGGACTCCTCCGCAAGGATGGGATGCAACTCAGCGCCCCTGGTTTAAGGATGCAGTTGCTGCTCCAAATAGAATTATTTTTGAAGAACCCTATATTGATGACTCAACTGGTGACCTTACCATTACCATGTCAAAAGCAGCACGCGGTCCTAACGGAAATATAGTTGGAGTTGTTGCTGTAGACATTAACCTTGCTGAACTTACTAAACTTGTCAATGAAATTCAACTTACTGCTTCTTGCAGAGCTTATGCTGTTACAAAAGACGGAACCTACATGACTAACCCAGATCCTTCTAAAGTCATGAAAGGAAACTATTTTGACGAAACAAGTCTTCCTAAAACCTTTACTGCGGAAAATTATCTTACTGGTGACCAGGCAAGTTACACTATTGGAAAATCGTACAGTGCTGTTTCTCAATTGGGAACAAGTCCCTGGTTTGTTGTTATTGAAGGAAACCTTCGCGATTACACAGGTCAGTTTGTAAACACTGTTATTATCTTTGAAATTATTTTGGGAGTCCTCAGCTTCTTTGCTTCTGCATTTAACTTGCGTCAAATTCTTAACATGCGTAAAGAAGAACGCGAATTAGGACAGTCACTGTTTTCAGAAACACAGAATCTTGTTGTTGCCGCAAAAGAAACCGCTGCAACTTCACAAGACCAAGCCGCCGCCGCAAAAGAAATTGTTGCAACCATGGAAGACTCAACGCAACTGTCAGAAAACATTTCTTCAAAGATAAAAGGCGTTTCAAAAGTTGCAACAAAAACTTCTGCCGATGTTGCCGACGGTGTTGCTTCAATCGAAAAGAACATTGAATCTTTGCATGCTATTTTCGATGCTAACCAGCGAACCATTGAGGGCATGAAAACTCTTGATGAAAAAATCGAAAACATTTGGGACATTGTTACACTTATTAACACTGTTGCCGACCAGACCAAAATTATTGCTTTCAACGCAGAGCTTGAAGCTTCTACAGCAGGTGAAGCAGGAAAGAGTTTCCGTATTGTTGCTAACGAAATTCGTCGTCTGTCAGATAACATCATTGATGGTATCCGCGAAATTAAGGAAAAAATTACCGAGATTCAGCGCTCTTCTGACAGCCTTATTCTGGCAAGTGAAAGCGGTACCGAAAAAATCAACACTGGTTACCAGAACGCAAAAGAGATGGGTGAAAAATTCGAAAGCATCCGTTCTTCTGCAGAAATTACAGCTTCTTCTGCCGATGACATTACCGAAATTATTCAGCAACAGGCAATTGCTTCAGAACAAATTCTTATTGCAATCAAGCAAATTTCTGCTGGCGTAGAAAACTTCGCTGTTGCAACAGATAACATTTCTTCTTCTGCAGAACACATTCGTTCTTTGTCTGAAAACCTTAACGATCAAGTTAACAGTGAACAGAATGCAGTAGATGAACGAAAAAAGAAGGGAAAGAAAGTAAGTTCTGAAGAATCAGAAAAAACGGAATAAGGCAGGCACAGAATGTATAACGAGGCAACCACATTCTTACTTTTTTCTATACACTCAAAACGGTACGCTATAGAAACAGTGCATTTAAAAAAAATCATGCACAGTTCGAAAGCACACTTTTTACCTTTTGTTCCCCAGTACATAGAAGGAGTTATAAATGTTGATGGGGTTGCCTACACTGCAATTAATCCAATTCTGATTTTTCACGAGAACGACAATCCGGAAATTGAAGGACACACATATCTTGTGTTCAACCGTGACGACGACCGCTTTGCGATGCATGTTTCAAACATTGAACTGTTTCACGAAGCAGAAGAAGAGGACATCTCCAAAGAAAAAGGGATGATTATGTACAAAGGAAAGCAGATTCCCATCTTCAATACAGATTTGATAGAAGAGATTCTACTGCAACCGTGGGAAAGCTGATGGCACAAAGAATTATAAGCGAAGTAACAAAACAATTCCTCACCGAAACACGTGCACTCGCAGAAGAACTACAAAAGTCTCTTAAACGCTCAGAACTTTTGTTGCCTCATATTACAATGGTAAAAGATAATGCCGCAATTTTGCAGTATTACCAAGTTAACCATCTTTTGGCTTCTCTTGAAAATGTGTATCTTGCGCTTGTAGACAAAAAAATTGTTTTTACAGATCATTTGCAAAAACTTATTCTTTTAGTTCAAGGCAAACTGACAGTGCTTTGTGCTGCAATTGAACAAGAAGGCACAGATGCTGACGAAGACATTCAGTTGTATCAGCTGTACTGCGACAAAGCAACTGTTGGAGAAATTTTTGATGTCGATGTCTTTACCAAAAAGAATACAGTTCGTGATCGTGTTAAACTGACAGAAGAAAAAGATGTTCTTATTCAAGTTCATTCAAAAGATGTAACTCAAGTTCTTAAGGAACATGAAGAAATGATTGCTCGTACATACAAAATGGGCAGTCTCATAGATTCTCTCAAAACAATCAAACTAGACAACAACAGCAACAAATTATCTGACATTCAAAAGACACTTGCTTCAGACTTACAAATTTTACAGTCGTCTCTTTTGCTTGCACACGATGGTGTTACTTCGTTTATTGAAAATCAGGGCGATGGTATTCAGAAAAATCAAACTATTAACGGATTCTTTGTTTTTGCAAACAGACAAAAGTATTTTATTTCTACGGAACATGTCACAGAAATTACATACGAAAGTCCCATGGAATATGTTGTTCAGCAAAACCAACGCTATCTTAAAATAGAACTTGATGAAGACATTGACAATCCAGAAGAGCGAGTTAGACTTATTCCCATTTACTCACTGTCATCGCTTTTACCAGGACAGCAGGAATCTCACGATCAGGTTATAGATACCATTCTGATTACAGAGTACAGCGGTCAGGAAATAGGAATTATTGTAGACCATGTACAAAAATTCTTAACACTTACCAACAATCCTCTGCCATCAGCTTTTGCAGACTTCCCTATTTTGCAAGGAATTGCTTTTGATGAAAAGTATGACATGATTCCCATTCTGTATGTTCCAGAAATTCTCAAGCGCTTCCGTTCTTTGCGTGGATATGACATTAAGAAATTCGAAGCAAATACTCGAAGAAAAATGTTCCGTATTCTTATTGTTGATGATTCAGAAATTACACGCCAAATTGAATCTAACATTTTGAGCGAAGACAATGCCTTTATCGACCAAGCATGTGATGGAATTAGAGCACTTGAGATGGCACGAGAAAAACAGTATGACCTAATTGTTACAGACGACAAAATGCCTCGCATGAACGGACAAATTTTGTTAGACAACTTACGCCGTATGGAAAACTACGCACAAATTCCTGTTGTTGTTATGGCAACACACCCAATAGAAAAAGCAGATGCTTTCGTAAGCAAATCAGATTTTACTCGAACAGACTTAGTACATACAGTCAAGGAACTTTTACATGGCTAAAAAAATTCTTATTCTTGAACCCTCATCAACAATACAGAAACTCTTTACTGATAAACTAAAAAAATCAGATGTTGAACTTACATTTGAAACAAACGGTGTAAAATTTCTGTGGTCTCTGTTCAGCAATGTACCAGATGTTATTCTTATAAACGCAAAGACAAACAACCCCAAGAGTATTGAATTAGTTCGTCTTATTAAAACAATGGACAAACTAAAGACTATTCCTGTGGCTCTTTTCGCAACAAGCGATTATGCTTTTGAAAATTTCTTTATGAAAAACTGTGGCGCTGACAGTTTTATTCATGTTAACCAGACAACACTTGTTTCTGACATTAACCTTTTAGTTTCTCTTTCGGGAAGCAGTGCTCTTTCTATTCCCGTGCAAAGCGATATTATGAAAGATGCAATTATGAGCAAACTCTTTTCGCTTGCAAAGAATCTTGATTCTGTAGAAAAAATTGTTGAAGGTTTTGTTGATGTAGTTACAGAGTTCTGTGAAGTTCCTGCTGCAGCTGTGTATCTTATAGAAAACGGAACTCCAACTGAATACTATGTTACAGGAAGTAATTTTACAGAAACAGAAACAAAAGAATTTCTTACTGTCTGTACTGATGACTTTGAAAAAATGCATCCGGACCTGAACCTTTCAAAAATTGTTCCACAGAAAGTTCATACAAAAAACAGACTCGACTCTTACCGCACAGGAACAGTTCCTCTTTCTTCATATCAGTGCATTGGTCTTACTTCTGAACTTAAAGAAAACATCGGTATGCTCAGCATTGTAAAAGAAGGAAACTTCACTGCCCGTCAGCTCGATTTAGTTAAGTACTGCGCAAACCAGTGTTCACTTATTTTAGAAAACGCAA
>ODAI014691120.1_pt1 | contig 11436 bp, 9 predicted proteins | sample 1539321 | NCBI WGS metagenome assembly ODAI01 (sample SAMN02144231, study PRJEB22623) | gut metagenome | biome: sheep rumen | host: Ovis aries | place: New Zealand
TAAAGGCCAGAAATCTGACATCACTGTTTTGACAGTAACCTTCTTAATCACGGTTTTTGTAGATTTGACATACGCAATCGGAATCGGCCTCATCTTCGCAGCCTTCTTCTTCATCAAAAAAATGATTGACCTTTCAGAGGTTCAGAGCGGAAACCGCACAGTCGTTACAGGAATCCTGGGCGACGGCTCCACAGAGCAGATTGAACTTCCAAAAGGCGTTCTCGTTTACGAGGTTGACGGCTCCCTCTTTTTCGGAACAGTCCGCAAGTTTGAATACGCAACAGAACGCGCCGGCTCTGACTGCAGGGTTTTAATTCTCCGCATGAGAAACACAATTTACATCGATGCCGGCGGCCTCCGCGCCCTTGAGCAGCTCAAGTCAGCCTGTGACCGCAAAGGAATCACAATCGTGCTTTCGGGCATCCACACCCAGCCTTACATGCTCTGCGAAAAAACCGGCATGGCTGACAAAATCGGCCGCCAGAACATTTTCGACAACATCAACGCCGCCCTTGCCAGAGCAAAGGAACTTGTAGAATAAAAAGGATGGGGAAAGCCTTCCCCTCGCTCCAGCCCACAAGCGGTCTTCCGCTACCCCTTCTGCGGGGCTCAAACGCCGCCCCGCAACGCCAGACTTGTTTTGCTAATATTTATTTATCAAAATGAACAGTTAATCCAACCTGTGGTCGAATAAAATTTATATTTCTGCTAAATGAATCACTTTTTGACTGTTTATATCTTCCATTACTTATTTCAGATTTAGCAACTCCACCAAAATAAAAATCAGCATTGAGTCCAAAATTTAAGCCAACTTTTTCATTAAACATGAAAATTCCGACTGCTTTCAAGCCTAAACCAAACATTAAATCAACTTCAGTTCCTGAAACACTATATCCGTTAGTTTCCAAATCCATTTTTAAAACTGTTAATCCAAAATCAAAACCTCCTCCTAAACGAAGTTTAAATCTTTCGGATATTGGAATTATTCCACATAAGCCAATCAAATCTGTCATTACAAATTTTGCTTTCATATAATCATCTATTGAAAATGAAATTCCGTTAACACTTGCATCAATGCTGGTTTTCACAGGGAAAATAAAGTTCAATTCTCCGAATAAACCAAAATGTTTATTAAATTCAACAGTTCCACCAAGAAAGACACCAAATCCATTTGCATTTAAATTTTTAATTTTTATTCCATTAGAATACTCGTCATAATATGCAGTTCCATGTCCATAAACAAGACCAACATCTAAATCACTTTTTAACTTTTCTTGTCCAAAACAAGAAAAACATAACACAAATACTAAAACTAACAAAAAAATTCTTTTCATAAAAACCTCTTATAACTTTTTAATAACTTTAAGTAATCTTAAAGTTACTTTAATTATATATCTAACTTACTTTAAGTCAATTTTTAGATTACTTTTCGTAATATCATAAAAGAATGGGGCAAATTAAAAAAGTTTTGGGAAATAATATTCGAAATCTTAGAACCGCAAAAGGCTGGACACAAGGTTATCTTGCTGACGTACTTGAACTTACGCCATCCTTCCTGACGCTAGTAGAATCAGGGCAAAGAGGAATGTCACTGGAAGTAATTGAAAAAATTGCAGAAATTTTTAATATTCCTGTTGCCTCCCTCTTTATTGATCACGATAACTTGCCAGATAAAACAGAAGACAGAATCTATTTGCGTAATTCAGAACTAAAACATTTAAAAGAAAAACTATCTGCCGAAATCCAAAAATCTATCAATAACTCAATAGAAGTTCTAATGAATACAAAATTATAAAACCAGCACCGGATTCTTCTGCAAATCAACAGCAATCTGTTTATAAATCTTTACATCCTCCACCTGTGAAATTGACATTATTCTCACACCACAATCTTTAGAAGAACCACCACAATGATAGATTTTTTCATTTGTCGTTCCAAAATCAATCATAATGTAACGGTCGTGATAGATACCATTTGTCTTTTTTAAACTCACATTTATATTAGGATATTCTTTGCAAAAATCAGAAAATTCCGATGCATGAAGTCCTTTTCCTACATTGTCGCTAAAAACAGTAATTTGAACATCACTTTTTGCAGACTTCAAAAGAACAAGAGTTTTTAGTCCTATATAATTATCAACTACAAAAATCGTTTTTTTTGCTGATGAATAAATTGTTGAATATACAATATCAGCCTCAACAGTTTCGCCATTAAAAAAGAGATAATCGCGCTTAATGTTCGAATCTGTAAAATCTTTTATTACATAAGTAAGCTCGTCCCTTGTAACAACATTTTTCTTTAAATCCTGAATAGCTTTTGTATTTTCGCTTGTCTGCAAGGAAAGCTTTACTAAATCAATTTCTGGAAGGAGTGCCTGCCTTTGGACTATATAATCTTTCATCTGCTTAAAAAGTCTTACGAGCATCTTACTTTGTCTGACAGCCAGCTCTCCACGCAAAACTGTCATAAGCATATAAATGCCTTGTTCGGTAAAGGCATAAGGTAAATATCTTTTACCTCCCCAATCTTTTTCGTCATTCGTTCGAGGAAGAATTTTATCAGTCAAACTTGAGGTGCAAAATTTGCACCTCAAGTTTTCCGCTATGCAACATTCTTTCAAGGTGCAATTTTTGCACCTTGAAATTTCTTCGACTTCTTTATCAGTCAACTGAAATCTGAAATCTTCATCAAAACGCTCAATATTATTTTTGACCTGACGATTAAAAAACTTAGTTTCATATCCATAAATCTCCGCCAAGTCAGAATCCAGCATAACTTTAAGTCCGCGAATTGTGTAAATTTTCGCACGCAAATCTTCTTCACTGTGAATCAAAATTTCGTTATCCATATCTATAATATAGACTTCGAAATCGAATTTCCGGCAATGTTTTATGAAAAAATTTTACATACCGCAGTAAGCTTACATTCCGCAGTATGTTTTAAACTCCCGGGTATATTCTCCGTCCCCATCGTACATAATAAGCGGCGGGGCAATTTTTATGTCCGGCTTGTAGTTGGGACGGGCTTCAATCAGAACCATTTCGGGAGCCTGCTCGATTTTCGGGTAAACCAGCTGCATGCGGCGGGGGGTAAGATGGTGCTTTTCAAGAGAAGAAAAGATTTCCGAAAGCCTGTAGGGACGGTGAATCATATAAAAAGCTCCGCCGGATTTTAAAAGCCAGCGGGCGGCAGCAATCACATCATCTAAAGAACACAAAACTTCGTGGCGGGCAATTGTTTTTTCATCGGTGGAATTTTCTTTTGCGGCGGACGGCTTCATGTAAGGGGGATTGGAAATCACAATGTCAGCTAACTGTGCCGGAAAGCTTTCCCTTACAGCCTTTATATCCCCTTCCACAATTTCAATCTTGTTTTCAAGCCCGTTTATCCGCACGCTTTCCCGGGCCATTTCAGCTGCCTTAGGCTGAACTTCAAGCCCCGTAAAATGGCAGTCCGCAGCCCCGTGTGCACTTTTAAGTTCCTTTGCCCGGTCACATAAAAGAAGCTCTAAAATTCCGTTTCCGCATCCAAGATCAAATACGCGGTCACCTTTTTTCATGCTGGCAAAGGCAGCAAGAAGCAGGGCATCAATTCCAAAGCAAAAGGCTTTGTCATCCTGAATAATTTTATAACCAGAAGAAAGTGTATCAATTCGCTTCATCAGGCAATTCTATCACAATCAGGTTCTTCTCGAAATATCTGAATGGGTTTTATAGAATTCATCCTTATCATCATACATAGCTTCATCAGCAAGATGCATTGCCAGACGAAGCTTGCCTGCATCTTCTGTCCAGTGAGAACCTATCGCAAAGCAGACATCGCAGCCGTAAGAAGATTTTTTCTTGATTTCCGAAACCTTCTTTTCAAAATCAGCTTTTTCCGCACCCGGAACAATCACAACAAATTCATCACCGCCGGCACGGTAAATCTCATCATCCGGGAAAACCTCCTTAAGGAGATTAGCTGCATTCTTCAAAAGCTTATCGCCTTCCTGATGACCGAAATTATCATTGCAGGTTTTAAGGCCGTTTAAATCAGCAAAAACAATTCCGAATGGAGTGCGCACCTGCATTTTATTGGAAATATGCCAGTCAACCCGGGCATTCATTGCGTTTCGGTTTTTAATGCCGGTCAGAACATCAATGTTGCTCATATATTCCAGCTGCTCAAGCATCAGATTGTTGGAAATCTCTGCAGAAAGGAAGAAAGCCGTAAGAGTTATAAATTCCTTAATTTCAACAAATTTTTCAACATCAAAATTAGTTACAAACAGAACACCAATTATTTTTTTAGCCTGAGTAATAGGAACAAGAACAACGCTCTTTACATCTGCCCCTCTAAGACTTTTTGCCCAGACAGGATTTACCTTTTTAAGATCCTCAAAATCATGCTCATCTTTTATAAAGATAACATCGCGATTTTCAAGCATTTCGGTCCATGAATAAACAACATCCTTTCCAAGATATTTTACAAAATCTTCTATTTTTGCTGAATCATTGCGGAATTTCGAACACAAAGGCGCAACTTTATCAGACTCCCTGTCAATCATAAAAATTGCACTGCAAAAAGAATCGGTTTTTTCCTGAACATCAGAAATAACCTTGTTCATTGCCTCAACAAAATTGTCAGCACCACGAAGATTTATACAAGTCTGTACGACAAAGTTTGCAGATTCCATAGAAAGGTCAGACATAAGCTGGGCATCAGGATTTTTTGTAAAGAAAAATGTAAAGATCATGTAGCTCAACTTGTCAGTGTCAACAGAAGAATCAAGCGGAATGTAGGTGCCGTCTACCCAGGTATCCATGGACTTTGTATCTACATAAGCATGGAGATGCTGCTTCAAAACAGCACAGCGATAACAGAAGGCTTCATAATTGGGTTCTTTTGGAATAATATCAGAGTAAATTGCATTATCATAAAAATTCGGTTGAAGTGCTTTATATCCAGAATTACCGGCAACAAAGCGGATATCGCCATACTTACCTTCTTCTTTTTTTTCTACAGAAATAACAACCGCAGCCTGAGAAAAACTGTCTACAAAAGCTTGAAAATCCATAACTATATTTTAAATCTACTTTCATTTTTTTTCAAATAATCTTTTAACAAATATTTTTAACAGACCGCAGGCTTAAATTAAAGCGCCCAATCTGCTATCATAAGGGCATGAATTTTGATGAAAACACAGTTTACGTTTTAGACAGCTACGGACTCATTTTCCGCTGCTATTTTGCTTTTATAAACAGACCTCTCACAAATCCGCGGGGAGAAAATATCAGCGCCCTCTTCGGATTTTTCAGAAACTTCCATTATATACTTGAACATTACAAGCCGGGCCATATAATCGCGGCAATGGATTCCAAAACAAAAACTTTCCGCCACGAATTTTACCCCGAATACAAGGCAACCCGCAACAAAACACCGGAAGACCTTCACGCCCAGATTCCATGGATCTGCGACATTCTTTCAGCCCTGGGCATTCCAATTTTACAGTGCGACGGCTACGAAGCAGACGACGTAATTGCCACTGTTGCAAAAAAATGTGCCCAAAATGGACAGACCTGCCGCATTCTTTCGGGCGATAAGGATTTAATGCAGCTTGTAAATGATTCAACCCAGATTCTAAAGCCTGAAAACGGCGGCGGCTGGAAGGTGACCGGCGAAGAAGGTGTAATTGCGGAATGGGGTGTAAAGCCCGCCCAGCTGCTGGACTTGCTTTCCCTTTACGGTGACACTGCCGACAATATCCCGGGCGTTCAGGGAGTCGGCGTAAAAACAGCAGGAAAACTTTTGAACGACTACCAGAACCTAGACGGAATTTACGAGCACATAGACGAAATTAAGGGCGCAATGCAGAAAAAGCTGATTGACGGAAAGGAAAATGCATATTTTTCTCAGAAACTCGTCCGCCTCTGCGACGACGTTCCCTGCGAAGAAATAGAAAAGGCAATTTCTGCCCCTCTGACGCTGGATTTTGCAAAGGCCGCAGCCCTGCTTGAATCCTACGGAGCCCTCCAGCCGGCAAAACAGTACGCTGAGCTGGCGGTAAAAGCAGGCCAGGGAGATGCATTAAATTGTCAGCAGACTGTGAAACAGGCTGCTGATGTTGCCGTTAATGGCACTAAAATTGGTGACAGAATTACAACGGCAACAGGGGAAAGCCTTCCCCACACTCCAGCCGACGCTAACGCGTCGTCTTCCGCTACCCCTTCTCCTAGGGGCTATGCCCCTAAAACCCCAGCATTTCAAGTAGAAGAAATCGTTCCTATCCGCAAAAACGACACCTCAAACTACCGTGCCATCACAAAGCTCGCCGACCTCGACGCCTACATCACCGCCTTCATCTCATCCGGCAGCAGGCGCATAGCCTACGACTGCGAAACAACAAGCCTGGACACCCTCAACACCACGCTCGTCGGCTTCAGCCTCTGCTACCAGCCGGGCAAGGCAGTTTACGTTCCAATCCAGCTTGCCTCAGAAGATCTTTTTTCCCAGACTGATTACATAGAACTAAAAGATGCCCTTAATCAGCTTCTGCGCATTTTCAAAAATCCAGAGCTGAGAGTAATCATGCATAACGCAAAGTTTGACCTGAAAGTGCTTTATTCTACTATAGAAAGAAGTCTTCCAAAGCAGGCCTCACAGCCGGCAGCCGCAGAAGATTTATCAGACTTCCAGCCCCTTTCCCTTCTTGGCTTCAACTGCCGTCTTTTTGACACAATGCTTACAGCCTGGCTTTCCAATCCGGACCGCATGGGAAAGAACGCCTACTCCCTTGAATATCTTTGCGAAACAAAGCTGGGTCTTGCAGGCATTGAGTACGACGATATAGTCTCTAAAGGTCAGACCTTCGCAGACCTGCCGCTTGAAACAGCATATCCTTATGCCGCCGAAGATGCCGATTTTACCCTGCAGCTGGCAGACCACCTTTTAAAAGAATTCCCCCTGGACGACGTCCACCCGGAAAATAAAAAGCTTTTCGAGCTTGAACACAAAATTCTTCCCGTCCTTGCAAAAATGGAAATCACGGGAATCCACCTGGATTCATCGGCCCTGGATTCCTACAACAAAGAGCTCACGCAAAAACTCGCACAGGTTCAGGCACAAATTCACCAGACAGTCGGCCACGAATTCAACATTGCTTCTCCAAAACAACTGCAGACAGTTTTATTTGACCAGCTGGGTCTTCCAAAGGGAAAGAAAACCGCAACCGGCTATTCAACAGACACCTCAGTTCTTGAAGAGCTTGCAGCCCTAAATCCGGTTCCAAAAATGATTCTTGAATACCGCGAAATGGCAAAGCTCCAGTCAACCTATGTAGAAACCCTTCCAAAGCTGACCGACAGCCGGGGCCGCATTCACACAAGCTTTATCCAGACAGGAACCGCCACCGGCCGTCTTTCCTGCCGTGACCCAAACCTGCAGAATATTCCGGTTCGCAGCGAAGCCGGCCGCCGCATCCGACAGGCCTTTACAGCCCCGGAAGGCAAAGTTTTAATTTCTGCCGATTACGCCCAGATTGAGCTTGTAGTTCTTGCCCATCTTTCCGGCGACCAGAATATGTGCAAAGCCTTTAGCGAAGGCACCGACGTTCACCGTGCCACCGCCGCCCTGATTTTCGGGGTCAGCCCGGATGCAGTTACCCCGGAAATGCGCCGCACCGCAAAAACAATCAACTTCGGCGTAATTTACGGAATGAGCGCCTTCAGCCTTGCAAAAGACCTTGGAATCAGCCGCACCCAGGCCCAGAATTTTATAGAAATGTATTTCAAAACCTACTCAGGCGTCAGCAATTTTATGGCGGGCATCATAGCCGGCGCAGAATCCACAGGCTTTGTAAGCACAATGTTTGGCCGCCGCCGCCCGATTATGAACATAAACAGCCGCAACAAGCTTGAAAAATCCGGTGCTGAGCGAATTGCTAAAAACACCCCGATTCAGGGAACTGCCGCCGACATTGTAAAAAGCGCTATGCTTGACGTGAGCCAGGCCCTTTCCAGCGAACAAAGCCCGGCCCGTCTTCTTCTTCAGGTTCACGACGAGCTGATTTTTGAATGCCCTGACAATCAGTCCGAAATTGATAAAACAATCGCCCTAATCCGCAACAAAATGGAAAATGCAGTAAAGCTTTCAGTTCCGCTAAGAGTCAGCATTGAATACGGCAAAAACTGGGGAGAGTTTCACTAAAATGGCCTTCCCCTCGCTTCGCTCGGGTCGCTATGTCCGCCCTTCGCTGACGCTCATTGCCGCAGGCGGCAACTTCGGGGCTCCGAGCGCTAACACATTAGAAGACTTCTCCATCATCTGCGTCACCGGCCAGATGGCTGCAGGAAAAAATTACATCTGCTCTCAGCTTGAAAAAGAAGGCTGGCTTTCTACCGACCTTGACCTTACAGCCCACAAGGCCATAGAACTTTGCCGGGAAGAAATCCTTTCTGCCTTTAAAGACCAGGCCGAAGCCTGCGGGCTTGCAATAGAAAACCCTGACTCTTCAATCAACCGACGGAACCTGGGAAGGCTGCTTTTTAAAAATCCGGTCTTCCTTGCCAGGCAGGAATCAATCATCTATCCAAAAATAATCGGGCTTACAAAAGAATTTATTGCACAAAATAAAGAAAAGAAAATCATCATAAATGCGACGGTTTTATATAAAACCCCTGAGCTTCTTAAGCTCTGCCAGGCTATTGTTTTTGTAAAAGCTCCTTTTGTTACCCGTCTCCTTCGTGCCCGCCGCCGCGACCACCTGCCCCTGCTCCAGATTCTGCGCCGCTTTTTCGCGCAGAAAGACCTGCTTTCCCGCTATAAGGCTGCAAAATCCGAAGAAACTCCACTTATCTTCATAAAAAATAGTTAAAGTTCGCTGCATAAAAATGCTTCCTTTAACGCAAGTCTACCTGTGCAGCTTGGCAAACTTCGCTTTGCGAAGTTTGTTTAAATTTTATTAAAGAGTTTTTTCAATTTTCCGATAAGTTTAATAAGGTGGCCGGATTAATCCGGTATAAGAGGAAAACTTATGGAAAACAAAAAGACATTATGGATAATTGCCGCTGTCGGCGCATTTTTGTTAGTTGTTCTGGGAGCTGCGGTAATCGTATATTCTCCTTCTGCAAAAACAGAACAGACTATTGCCCGTGTTGCTCCATCAGAAAAAATCAACAACGGCTGGACCCTTGATAACGGAATGAATCCAGCTCCGCTTGAAGGCCAGCTTAACTTCCCAAATCAGAATGTAAATGCTCCGGCTGAGCCAATCCGTACAAACGAAGTTTACGTTGTAGCAGACAAGGCTAACGTTTACGAAGTTCCTTCTAACCAGGGAACTACAATCGATTTGAACTCCCTTAAAACTTTGAAAGAAAATACAGCTGAAAGCCCGGCTCAGAATATAAACGTAACAGTCACCTTTGCTGATAAGCCAAAAGCTCCTGCAATTCGTGACCGCGCTCCACGTGATTTTGAAAAAGCATCAGATACTAAAGCTTCTCCTGCTTCAAAATCAGCTAAACCTGCGCAGCTTGCGTCTAAAAAGACTGAGTCTAAGCCAAAAGCTGCCGCAAAAGCAGCGCCGACTGCCCCTTCAAAATTCTGGGTTCAGGTTGCCGCTTACAGTAATAAAAAAGGTGCTGAAACTGCCCGCCAGGCCCTCGGCACCAATCAGATTCAGGCTGACATCTTTACTTACAAGGATACAAAGGATAACCTTTTCTACCGCGTACGCGTAGGTCCTTACACAACAAAGAGTGAAGCTGAATACTGGCGCCAGAAAATCACAAAAATCAGTGAGTTTTCAAACGCAAAGAGTTACGTTACAAGTACAAATTAAGCTAGCATAAAATCGAAGAAGCGTAAAAAAAAGGCCTGCGACAGCGGGCCTTAAGTCCTTAGGACTTATTAAGCTGCTTGCAGCGACGTTTAGCTTCATCGATAAAACTGCTCAGCGGCGAGACTATGCGAGCCGCATTTTTTTTACTTTTTTTTCAAAAAAATTGCCGGAAATGACACTTTTCTGCCCATATTAAGGTATGAGAAAATTGTCTTCATTTAAATTTTGGTTTTTATCAGCCTGCTTCTTTACGCTGCTGCCCGCAGGTAAAGGCGGGGACTGTCTGTTTGCGGAGGAGCTGACGGCGGCACTTCAGGAAAAATTTTTACTGCCCTTTCTGGAAATCCGTTCAAGCCAGAATCTTCAGGATATGGAAAAATGGAACTGGGGCGGAGTCCTCTACACTTCCAGATTCTGGAAAAACTTCCCCTGCCAGATAAAAGTCGGGAACCTGACGGCCGGAGGGGGCATTTCAAAGCTGAAGGATCCTTCATTATCACAAAGCATCACCCCCTTCTCCAGGGCCAGAACTGATGTTTCAGAAATTACTGCAGAGCTTCCGGGACTTTCGGCTTTCAAAAAGGAAATCAGCATTTTTGGAGAATTTGCCTATACAGACAAAAAGAAAGCTTTTTCATCATCAAAGTTAAACTTCTTCTATAATAATGATGATATTTTTCCGGTTTTTTCCGGCTCGCAGACAGTAAGGCTATTTAAAAAGCTTGAGATTACCCTTGCATCAACAGCGGGACTTTTTACCTTCCCTGAAAATACTTTTAACTCCTGGTTTACCGACTCAGATTTTTACTATCACGAAGGCTGTCATTTCTGCATTAATCCCCAGGTCTCGGTAAAAATCCCTCATTTTGAAAGCCTCTTTTCTTTTCCCCTCTATCAGACACCCTTTGGAAAATTCCAGACTATCTATAAAAGCGAAAATAAAGTGACCCTTGGCCGGACTGCTATAAGCTGTTCAGTCTTTTACAATGAGCACGAAAAACTTCTTACCACAAAGGATAATACCATAAAGGATATGCTGCAGGCAAAGCTTGGACTTCAGACAACCTTTCCGCTTGGTATCAGACGTCCTGTATTTTTAAGAAGCGGTCTGTCTGCAGTCACAAGCTTTATGCTTTCAGAAAAAAATTTTGATTCACATAAAATAAAGCTTTCAGCCGGAGGAAGATTATTTTCTTTATTATATTCATTTTCTTTAACTGCAAATTCAAATTTTAGCCTGGATACGAGCGGAAGAAAAATCTGTACGGATTTAGAAAGCATTTCCATGCAGTTTTCAAATTCCTGGTACTTTTCAAAAATCTCCCCGGAATTTATAATGGCCGCCAGCCTGACTCCATCTCAAAATTACCAGAGTCTTACCTCCAGTGAAAAGCTGGGCCTCAATCTTGCATTTTTCAAAAATCCAAAGATTACGGCAGCAGGCGCCCTGAGCTTTACGCAAAAGGATGGAGAATCTACTAAGCAGGCCTTTAGCGGCTGGATAAGCGCCCACTGGAAGACAAAATTTCTTGTCCTTACCGGGAAAATCGCCTTTAAAACTGAGACTTAAGCGGGGCGTTGCGGGGCGGCGCTTGAGCCCCGCAGAAGGGGTA
>ODAI012481558.1_pt1 | contig 11435 bp, 9 predicted proteins | sample 1539321 | NCBI WGS metagenome assembly ODAI01 (sample SAMN02144231, study PRJEB22623) | gut metagenome | biome: sheep rumen | host: Ovis aries | place: New Zealand
TAGAAGCCCTTCCAGACTTCGCGGATAGCGGTGAACTTACCGAGGGGATCTGTAAAGACTTTGCCGTTTACGGCTTCGGCCAGATACATCATGGGTGTCTCGATCCAGTCCTCGGTCTTTTCCGGGAACCCGTCAATGCCTGTGCGCTCGGTATAGAATTCCTCGATGCTGTGAACTCCGACCCTGTGCTTCCTGGCGCCTGTCATTAGACTTGCGCCGGGTTCCATTCCGATGTCTTCTTTATGCTTTAACAGAAAGTCGTCCACGGGGAGTTCATCGTATGCCTTCTGGAGATCATCACCGATCTTCTTGTTAAGGAATTCCGGGATCCAGAGGCAGAAACCTGGTGCGTAGTCGTGGTCACGTGATACCACGTCATCGTAACCGAAACATTCGGAGCCCTGTCCTGCCAGACCGGCAGCGATCTTGTCCTTGTATTCGGGAAACTTTTCGTCAAGCATCGGCTTGCCGTATTCATTGAAAAACTCTTCTGCGATCTTCAGTCCGTTCCAGTAGTCCATAGGCATTCCTTTCTGTTATCTTTGATCACCCTGCTCCGCATGGAGCTTCTTCTTTGTCTCATACATGAGATTATCAGCGTCTTTGATGTATTCGCTGAGTGTTTTCTTGGTCTCTTTATCGCTTAAGATGTAACCCGAACTGATAGAGAGTCTGAAAGGCCAGACTCCGTCTTTGTTGACCTTGTCAATGTTGCTGTTGATGGCGTTCTTAAGTTCCTCGGCTTCTTCCGGAGTCTTGACGCTTCCTATGACAAGGAACTCGTCGCCGCCGAATCTGACGCCGATCCAGTCGCCTTTGAGATTCGACTTGATCGCGCTTGCGGTAAGCCTGATCGCAGCGTCACCGTTCATGTGTCCGAAAACGTCGTTGATACGCTTCATCAGGTTGATATCGATGAACATGACCATGAGCATCGTCTCGCCCCTGATGCTGTCCTCATAGATGGGGATAGCCTTGTTCTCATAACCGAAACGGTTGTAAAGACCGGTCATGGTATCGATCTCTGATATCCTCTTCAGGCTGTCATTGTAGATGCGGAGCTGGATGTTGGATCTCTGGATCCTCAGCGCAAGCATCAGCTTTTCAAGATAGGCATTGAGATCGAGGTGCTCGCGCATGATCCTCGTGTTGTCGGATGTGACGATATATCCGTAATTATATTTGCCGGTATGGAGCGGCATGATGTAGAAAATATGGTTCTTCTCGGAATCAGGCTCATACCCGGGAACGATACGTTTCCTGTCGGAGACGACCTGGCTTGATATCTTGCCGTCCTTGATCGCGACGATAGGGCAGACGGTTCCTGAGACGCCGTCCTCGTGAACTTCCTCGTCGGTAGCCATTACATTATTCATATAAAGATTATGCATGACGATATAGAAATCGTCGCCGATCAGCGAATGCTCGGATGCATAGTGCTGCATGAGGTTATGCCTGAGCGCATCGTAATCCGGAGAGTCGGTAATGATGTTCGTCAGGGTACGCTCGCTTGTCTCGAGATAGGTACGGTCAAGATTTACCGAGTATGTCTTGCGGCCGAATTCACGGCGGATGGTGTCGAAAGAAGCGTCGGCATGGCATCTGCAGCTCTCGCCGACAACGAGCTTGGACTTCATCAGGATCTTATGCGGCACTTCATGTTCGGCAAAGATCGCGTCAAACACTTTGATACATTTATTTCCGATACTCTCGTAATCGGAAGTGACGGTGGTGAGGACAGGGTAGAAGGACTGACCTGCGCTGATAAAATCGTAGCCTGTTACGATGATGTCATCAGGGAGATTATACCCGAGTCTTGTCAGCTCGGTGGAGCAGGCCAGAGCCATGATGTCATTTGCGCAGATTATCGCGTCGGGCAGTCCGCCCGGGGCATTTACGATCCTGTTGGTGGCTTCCGTCGTCATCACGTTGCCCCAGTTGCCGTAGTAGATGTCATTCTCGTCGATCGAGAGGTTATGTTCCCTGAATACCCTCTTTACGGTCTCAAGTCTGCAGATACTCTCGGGATGGTCGATATAACCGCCGATGAAAGCCGCTCTTTTTACGTTGTGTACTGTTATCAGGTGCTCTGCTATCTCTCTCATTCCGGTGATGTTGTCAATGTCGATGCAGATGCTGCCTTCAACGTCAATACCGATGCTGATCACGGGGATGCCCGCGCGGATAGCTGATTTGACGAGTTCGATACCCGTCTCGACACTGTTGAGCGCATTTGTGTAAATGATGGCACCGTCGTAGTCCTTGAATATCGGAAGAGTATAGATATTGAGCTCGCCGCGGTTATAGTTCTCATTGGTATCGTAGGAGGCGTAGCTCACGAAAATGAAAAAGTCGTAGTTGGAAAAAGTCTCAGACTGCTTTATACCCTTGAGCGTGGCGTTCAGGGCTTCCATTCCGTAACCGTTCACAAATACAGCAATCTTTTTTTTCATAAGGCAAATTCCCTTATTTGTAGGTTACATCAGATTTGTCATCATTAACAACCTTTTACGAAAATAAAATGTTAATTTTTAGTGAGGAATATAAACGGGGATTTTATGACATTTTCGAAACAATGTGCCCGAAAACATACTGTACTTGCATTTTTGCCACAAAATACGGGTTTTCAGAAGAGTCCGTAATGATAAACTTTACCGGAAGACAAGGAGGGTGAGTCTTGGCTGATACCGCAAAACATAAGAATGCACGGGTAATACTGATCGTCATTGAGATACTGGCGGTCTTGCTGTTCCTTTTCGGTTCGGTTCCGGTCTTCAATTCCGGTAATATCGCAGGAGCGGCAGTAACCGGATCTATCCTTCTGATAACCCTTTTCTGGTATAAGACCGCAAAGTTCAGGCGCAGCAGAGCCGGTAAGGCCGTGACGGCAGCCGTTGCTGCTTTCTATATTCTGGGCTTTGGCTTTGCCGGTTTCCTTTCTTTCAATATGGTAAGAGCGTGCCTTAACCGTCCGGAAAAACCCAACATGGTTGTAGTCCTGGGGTGCCAGCTCTGGGGAGAGGATCCGTCCCCCATGCTCAAGAAAAGGCTTGATAAGGCATATGAGCTCCTTGTCCGCTACCCGGATATCCCGGTGGTGGTCACCGGCGGCCAGGGTGATGACGAGATCATCTCGGAGGGCGAGGGCATGAAGAGATATCTGGTCAAAAGGGGAATCTCCGAGGACAGGATCATTGTCGAGGACAAATCGACCTCGACTTACGAGAATATCAGGAACGCCTTCGATATCACCGATAAGATGGGGCTGTCCAGAGATATCACGATAGCCACATCCGAGTACCACGTTTACAGGGCATCCCTCATGGCGAAGGCCCAGGGTGCCGGCGAGGTCACCTCGGCCCCTTCCTTCACGGATATAAATCTTTTACCCGCCTATTGGGTCCGCGAATGGCTTGGAATATCGCATTTTCACGTGTTCGGGACATAACCTGTTTTGAATTCGTTTTCACGTAATTCATCATTCAGTAAATCATACGTCTAAAAATGTGTTATAATTTTTTCCGAGGTTAAGAGTCTGGGGAGGGTGCATTCCCGTCGCTCGTTTTTTAACTAATCATCAGTTTGAGGAGACACGTATGACACTTGAGGAGCTGTACGGCGGACAGAACGTAGAAGATTTCTACATTGGAAAGATCACACAGGTTTACAGAAGCTGCTGCGTTGCACAGGTTGATAATGTTCAGCTTATGGCAAACAGAGAGAAGTTTTCCAATTCATTTCTTCCTAATACGATCAACTATTTCGTAATTATCCAGTCCACTTTGGGTCTGTTCCTCGGAGAAGTCTTCGAGAATAAGGCATCAAGAAAGAACATCTTTGAGATGTCATCGACCTCTGACCAGAAGTCATCTGACTATCAGGAACTCAATATCGACACACTGGCCGTTATGAGACCTGACGGCACGCAGTTCAATCTCGCAGGTTTCCAGACACTCGGTATCCTCGATAAGGTATATCTCGCACCAGACGCTGCATACCAGATATTCCTGCATTCACTTGAGTTCTCACACGATGACGAAGAGAGACTTCCTTCTTTCGGAAGATATCTGAACAGGACAGCGGCTCCCGTTACTCTGAAGCCCAGTACACTGTTCAACCGCCACCTTATGTGCATCGGTGCTACTAACTCAGGTAAATCCACCACAGCACTTTCAATCCTTGATAAGGTCGTATCCACAAAGCGCAAGGCCCTGATCATTGACCCTACGGGCGAGTACAGGGATGCTTTCGCAGACGACGAGATCACAAAGCTCACCCTTGGTGTAGATACAACGATCTCACCCGGTAAGGTTACGATGCAGGAGTGGGAGAGACTTTTCGAGACCACTTCCAACAGCCAGGGCGCTATCCTCGCAGAGGCCATCACATCGCTCCGTTACATGCACAAGACCGGTCAGGACAAGTGCTTCTACAAGGTAGGTGAGGACATCGAGGAAGTCCAGGAAGCTCTTGCTTCAGTCGGCGCTAACGATACTGAATTCGACATCTCGCTCCTTCCTGAGCAGATCCAGGCAGAGTCCGTTTCAGAGCCTGCAAGAGACGACAATTACAACTTCAAGTACAGCTACGACATGCTCAAGGCGAACGCGAACAACCCGCTCATCCAGAAGATCCAGTATCAGATGACAAACACAAGGCTGCTCAAGTTCTTCTCGAACGACCCGTCAATGTACAACCTCCTCGAGGCAATCGATGACTTCATCCATATGCCTGAGGTCAGCCTTTATATCGATACATCCATGCTCGGTGCTGCAGAAGGTATCGGCGGCATGGTCATCGACCTCGTATGCAACTTCGTTATCCAGCAGGATAACATCTGCCCCTTCATCTTCTTCATCGATGAGGTTCACAGATATTCCAAGTCACAGTATTCCGAGAGAGAATTCCACGGCGGTCTGACCCTTGTTGCAAGAGAAGGACGTAAGAAGGGTATCTTCCTTTACCTGACAACACAGAACCCGAAGGACGTTTCTCCTATCCTGTTCGGTCAGATCGGTACTCTCCTGATCCACAGACTCATGCTCAACGATGAGATCAAGGCTGTTGAGAGCCACCTCGACGATTACGCAATCAAGCATGTCCGTAAGCTGAATCAGGGTGAAGTAATCCTGACGAGTGTCAACTTGCTGCACAACGTGTTCATCCACGTTGACAAGTGCGAAAGAATCCAGCACAACCAGACACCGTTGCTGTAAGAAGAAAAATCAAAAGGAAGGCCCGGTATGTTCCGGGCCTTTTTTATGCTCCGAGTTTTGCCTTCGTGTTTATCACGACTACGCAGTTCGGTTTGACGCGCTTCATTATCTTGAGCATGCTGCTTTTCGGGATCGAGACGCAGCCTGAGGTGTATTTCCTTGTGCTGTTGCAGTGAAGGAAGATGGCAGAACCCTTGCCGATGATGCATTTCTTGTTGAAACCGATATTGAGGCAGTACTGGTAAGACTGCTTATAGTCGATCAGGTGTTCGCTGTTTTTCTTATCAAGCCCGGGGAGGTCCTTGATATTTACCATCTTATTGTAGTGCATGCCTTTTCTTTGGTCACCTGACCAGTAAAGATCTTTGGTTACTTTGGTGTAGGGGATGGCACATCCGGGATCTGATGCAATGCCGAAGGCTTTATCGATAACGTAAGCGCCTATAGGTGTTCTGTTGCAGCCCTCTTTGCGTTCGCTGTCCTTGACCAGCCCGTATTTGCCGACATAACCGTTGACCGAGAGGATCTGGATCCAGTTGCCTTTTGAGTCGCGCTCGTGCATGGAGACCTTAGCGGTCGTGCTGTTCATGCCTGTTGCGGCGACGATGATAAGCTGTTTGTTATTGGTGTTCTTCGCCTGCGAAAGGGAACAAACCCACTTGGGAGACTGATTCTTGACCGTTGCTTTTGAGGTTGCCTTGGCTGTGGTTTTTGTCTCTGTCGTCGTTGTCTCTTCCGGAGTAGTCTCAGTCTCTGTCTCTGTCTCGGTCATGGCCTCTGTCTCCGTTTCAGTTTCCGTTTCAGTTTCCGTTTCTGTTTCAGTCTCAATTGAAGACGCTGCGCTGCTTTCCGATGAGGTAAAAGTCTCGCCCGTGTCAGACGGGACGGATGGTTTTGCCGCGCTGCACGAAGCAATGCCCAGAATGATGCATGATGCTGCCAGTATTGCAATGACTCTTATCTTTAACCGGTTCATGTTTTATCCGAAAATGTACAGATAAGTTTTGGCGCCCATCATTCCCATATAAATGTAGATGGTTACAGAGGAGCCGTCCGTACTTGTTTTAACCATCTGCGTGTATTTTATCGAAGTCATCTGCCTCAGTTCATCAGCATACTGATGCTGCTGGGTGACAGGGATATAACCGGCACTTATGTTTTGAAAATATCCGAGCTTTCCCTCAAGATATTTCTGCAGATCCGTTTCCTTGCCACTGTTTACGGTCATCTTGATCTTTCCCAAAGCGGCCTCGCTGTAGAAATCGGATATAGTTTCGGCACTTTCGATGTATTCGTCATCTATGTCGATACCGATCATATCCTTTATCCGGTTATGGATCCTGACGTCGATCCTTGCTCTTGCCACGCTCGCTTTGACGCTTGATTCCGTTGCCGGTGAGAAGTTGCATGAGCAAAGAGAGAAGATGCAGCATGATGCCATAACGGCCGCTGCCAGACGTTTTACGATAGCTTTCTTATTCATTACTGACCTCTTATATTACTTATAGTCGTCAACGTCGAACTTTCTGTCTTTATAATAGTAATCCCTGTCTTCTTCGGTGATCTTTCTGATTACTCTTGCCGGATTGCCGGCTGCGATAACATCATCGGGAATGTCCTTGGTTACCACGCTCCCGGCACCGATAACGACGTTGTTTCCGATGGTTACTCCCGGCATGATGCAGGTGCTGCCGCCGATCCAGACGTTGTCGCCGATCGTTATGTCTATGCCGTATTCATAACCTGAATTGCGCGAATCAGGATGGAGAGGATGGCCTGCGGTATAGATGGATACGCCCGGACCGAACTGGGCATTTGCGCCTATCCTGACTTTGCCGACGTCAAGAACAGTGAAATTGTAGTTCGCGAAAAAGTTTTCTCCGATCTCGATGTTGTATCCGTAATCGCAGTAGAAAGGCTGTTCGATATTAATATATTCGCCGGTCTTACCGAGAATGGACTTGATGAGCCTGTCCTTCTTTTCGTTATTACCGGGCTCTAAATGGTTATATTCAAATATCTTCTTTTTGTTTTCGAGGCGCTCCTCGCTCAGGCCGTCAAGCCAGGCTTTGTAGGGAAGATTTGCCAGCATTCTCTCTTTGTGATCCATATTGCCTCCGTCATCGGAACTGTCTGTCAGCCTTTGATAATACAATAAAAATCATGAAAATGTTCGGAATTTGAAGTGCAAGCGGTTATCAGAAAGGGTAATCTGTTCCTTCGTTGGTTATGAATCTGTGGCCCGTGAAGTCTTCGCGCCTTGATTCGAAAAGGTCTTTTAAGATCCCTGCGGCTTCGTAGGAAGAGATTTGACTCTGCGAAACACACTTCGGCATTAGCCTTTTTTGCCGTATCGCAGATCAGCTTCCTGTGTTTTTCTTTCAGGCCTTTTGTTAATACGACTATCTTCATTTTGTTCAGTTATTTCATAAAATTTGTCCAGACGCGGTCTTCTTCGCCGCCGGGAAGACCAGTCTGGTCTTTGCCTGATGCGATGCTCTTCATAAGGAACACCATATTCCTTGCAAGTACTCGCATTACCTGAAGACCTTCTTCATCCGGTCTGCCTTCGACGGGTTCTCTTCCGTAGAAGTTGTTCCAGTACTGGCTTGAGGCAACGGGCATATTGCTGATGGTGAAGAACTTGTTCAGCTCATCGAAGGTAGCGGTGCATCCTGATCTTCTGGCGCTGGCTACGCTTGCTCCGACCTTGAAGCTCTTATCGAAATGCGTGCTGTAGAAGAGCCTCTGAAGAGCGGACATGAGCGTGCCGTTGGCAGAACCGTAGTAGACTGGTGACCCGATAACAAGACCGTCGGCTTCTTCGAATTTGACTGCGATCTCGTTTACGATATCATTAAAAACGCACTTGCCTGTCTGAACGCATGACCCGCAGGCAACGCAGCCTCTGACGTCCATTTTTCCGATCTGGACCGTCTCATATTCAATACCCGACTGCTCGAAAACCTTCTCCATTTCGCGAAGAGCAAGAGCGGTGTTTCCGTCTTTTCTCGGGCTTCCGTTCAAGAGCAAAACTTTAAGTTTCTTATCCATTGCCGTTCCTCTTTTCTATGATTATTTCTTCCATTAGATTTGGTATTCTGCATTCGATCTTTTTGCCGTATTTCGCATCGATATAATCAGCGAAAAGAACAGGGTCCTCACCGTTGATCTCAAACATATCCCAGTGCCCCGGGATGACCAGCGAAGGCATTACATCGCCTGCAAGGTCGGCAGCTTCCTGATAAGTCATGTTGCCGATCCAGTTCTGCCTGTAGCGTTTGGCATCACGTCCGTTTATAGGGATTGTTCTTTGCCCATATCTTCCACGCATCATGATCGATGTGGTCGATGTGATCGTGAGTTCCGACGAAAGCGTCAATGCCCTTTAGTCCGCCGGCCGGAACCGGAGGAGCAATGAGCCTTCCTTCCATCGGACTCGCGAAATAATCAACACAAAGGCTTGTGCTATCGGTCTTTATCAGAAGACCCATCTGTCCGAGCCATGTCAAAGAGATCTTGCCGTCAGACATAGTAAACGCAGTTCTGTTTTCTCGGAGCGGGAGATTTTGCGGCGTTCATTGAGGTTACCTCCGTTGATGCAGCCTGGTTAAAACTGATAATTCAATATTACACCAAAGAAGATTTGAGCGATTTTGAATAAACGGAAAAGATATTACAATTCTGATTAGAATAGGCTTTCAGATCGATTAATAGGACAGTTTTTGTACATCCCGGTTTTGTAACATAAAAATTCTTTACAAACGGATGCGCGGTTTGCTATTATTCCTCTCACAATCAAATTAAATTGTGGGGATATTATGCCCTCAAGAAGTGATCGCCGCAAATTTAAGGGATTTTGTTGACAAACGGCTCAGACCACACCATTAAGTATTTGGAAGATTAGTTTTTTGGTGACCCGGGTATCGGGGAAAGGAATCTGAATGACAATTAGATACTCTGATTTCAGCCTGCGCGAGCAGGTCAGGTTAATGCACACTTCAAATTTCATCTCCAGGGATGCTCAGCTTACAGAAGAAGAGACTGAAGATCTTTTCAAGGAATGGCTTGATCAGGTCAACAGAGTTGTAAGCATCTTTGTTGGAAAATACAGAAAATTCTCAAATGCTGTTTTCAATGAAGATGACCTCTTTGATGAAGCCTGGGCTGTCATCCTCAGGAACATGGGTAATTATGACCCTGCAAAGGCAGATTTTGCAAACTACATCTCAACCATCCTCTCTCATGAACTCCGTGATTATGTAAATGATTGCAGGAGCTTCTTCCATCTGTCTTCAGACACCAAGGCAAAGATTGCCAAGATAAAGAAGATCCGCAAGTCTGACCTTGGCAGGTTTGTTGGAGAAGACCAGGCATCAATTGAAGAGCTTGCTAAGCAGTGTGATATGGATGCTGAAGATGTTAAAAGCTACATTGATACTGACAAGGCAACAACAAGTGTTTTGTCACTCAACAGATCAACAGTTGATGAAGACTCTGAATTCATTGAGATGGTTGTTGATGAAGGTGCAGCTTTTGAAGAGCTCATTGAAAGCCAGTACAACATGGAAGTACTGCTTCACTTGATAGAGACAAGCCTTTCAGAAAGAGAGGCTGCTGTCATCAAGTGCAAGTATGGCCTCAAGGATGGAGAGTTCCATTCAGATGATGAAGTTGCCTCCATCATTGGCCTTAACAGCAGACAGCATGTAAATTCAATCCTCCACAGTGCTTACAAAAAGCTCAAGTGGGCCTTAACCGGCCCCAGAGCTGCGTAAGCAAAACAAAAAAACATAAATTTTCAAAAACATCCACCATTCAGATTCTCATACAGAACCATAAAAACAAACAACCTGTACTATGAATATGATACGCAGTTATATTGAACTGAAACCTGACTGAATGTTCTGCCGGCAAAAACGTTGATTTAAGCGGTTTTGCCGGTAGTTTTTTTACCGACGGATAAGATTTGTGTTTTTGCAATTTCTATCTGTCGTTTTTACAAATAAATGCCATCTTAGCGCTTTCAATGACTGATAAAAACGGGTTTTCCGCGATTTTTATCTGTCATTTGGCTGTTGATAGGCTTGTTGCCTCTGAAAAATGACGGATAGAAATGATCATTTTCTAAATTCTATCCGTCGCCTCATCTGTGCCGCACCTTATGTCCAAACCGTTTACTTAAAGGGCGGAGAGCAGTAATACATTCGTGCATTTTAATAATTGATACAGTTGCCTCAAGATCCTTATAATTCGGGAGTTTGATTAAAGCGGTCATTAGAGGGGTACTCATGAAGGAATTTAAGCCGAAGCTGTTTTCTGTTCTGAAGAACTATTCTGGTTCTCAGCTCGTCAAAGATATCGTAGCCGGAATAATCGTGGCGATAATCGCGCTGCCTTTGTCCATTGCACTTGCCATCGCGTCCGGCGTCACGCCTGAAGCGGGTATCTACACCGCGATCGTTGCAGGATTCATCGTTGCTTTCTTAGGCGGAAGCCGCGTTCAGATCGCAGGCCCTACGGCTGCTTTTGCGACCATCGTTGCGGGCATCGTACTCAAGGACGGTACACAGGGTCTTATCGTTGCTACCATAATGGCGGGTATCATCCTCATTGTCATGGGACTCTGCAGATTCGGAAGCCTTCTTAAGTACATCCCCGACCCGATCACGACAGGATTTACCGCAGGTATCGCAGTTACGCTCCTCGTCGGACAGATCAAGGATTTCACGGGCATTGTATACCAGCACGGCGAAAAGCCGATCGAGACAGCCGAGAAGATCAAAGCACTCGTCTTGAACGGCGCAACGATCAACTGGCAGGCAGTAGGTATCGGTGCCTTGGCGCTCGTTATCCTTATCTTGAGCCAGATGTTCCTCAAGAAGATCCCGGGTTCATTCATTGCAGTCGTCGTGACTGCTGCTGTTGTAGAGATCTTCCATCTTAACGTTAACACGATCGGCACCCAGTTCGAGAACATCAAAGCCGGTCTTCCGCCGATATCGATCAACGCTTCGATGTTTACTTTTGAGACCATCAGCGCGCAGATAACCAATGCTGTTACCATCGCGTTCCTTGCGGGTGTTGAATCACTCCTTTCCGCAGTCGTTGCCGATTCCATGATCGGTTCCAAGCACAGACCCAATGCAGAGCTTGTTGCCCAGGGTGTGGGCAATATCGCTTCCGCATGCCTCGGAGGCATTCCTGCAACAGGCGCCA
>ODAI013499400.1_pt1 | contig 11435 bp, 5 predicted proteins | sample 1539321 | NCBI WGS metagenome assembly ODAI01 (sample SAMN02144231, study PRJEB22623) | gut metagenome | biome: sheep rumen | host: Ovis aries | place: New Zealand
CAGTCACTGTAACGGGCAGCCAGACAGTGGTTGGCAAGAGCAGCAACGTCCCGAGCGCAGCGAAGATCGTGAACGCAAACGGTGAAGATGTGACGAAGAGTTACAACATCACTTACGTAAACGGCGAGCTGGAAGTGACGAAGAAAGCTGTGACGATCACAGCAGGCAGTGATTCGAAAGTATATGACGGAACGCCTCTGACGAAGACGACATATACCAATTCAACATTGGCGGAAGGCGATGCGATCGAATCTGTCACTGTAACGGGCAGCCAGACAGTGGTTGGCAAGAGCAGCAACGTCCCGAGCGCTGCGAAGATCGTGAACGCAAACGGTGAAGATGTGACGAATAGTTACAACATCACTTACGTAAACGGCGAACTGGAAGTGACGAAGAAAGCTGTGACGATCACAGCGGACAGCGACACGAAGGTCTATGACGGTAAGCCTTTGACTAAGGACAGCTATACCAATACAGCACTGGCAGAAGGCGACAGCATCGAGTCAGTCACTGTAACGGGAAGCCAGACAGTAGTCGGTGAAAGCGCAAACGTCCCGAGTGCAGCGAAGATCGTGAATGCATCCGGCGAGGATGTGACAGCGAACTATGAGATTACTTATGAGAACGGTTTGCTGAAAGTGACCTTGAACAAGTCGCTGATCATCACGGCGGACAGCGATACGAAGGAGTATGACGGCAATCCTTTGACCAGGAACAGCTATAAGGCAGCCGGCCTGGCGGAAGGCGACAGTGTAGAAACTGTCACTGTAACAGGCAGCCAGACGGTCGCCGGCATAAGCGACAACGTCCCGAGCGCGGCGAAGATCGTGAACGCAGCGGGTGAAGACGTAACGGCAAGCTACGAGATCACATATGTGAATGGAGAGCTGGAAGTTACTAAGAAACCTGTGACGATCACAGCCGGAACCGACTCAAAGGTGTATGACGGCACTCCTTTGACCAAATACACTTATACAGGTTCTGAACTGGCAGAAGGTGACTATTTTGACACCGTCATCGTGGCCGGAAGTCAGACAGATGTAGGTAAGAGCGACAACATCGTGAAATCTGCGGTGATCAGGAACGCAGCGGGTGAAGATGTCTCAGAGAGCTATAGCATGACTTATGTGAATGGCACACTGGAAGTGACACCGCTGGCCCTGACCATCACAGCTGATAGTGATGAGAAGGTCTACGACGGAACCGCCCTGACCAAGGACAGCTATACGAACGGCACGCTGGGAGAAGGCGACAAGATCGAATCTGTCACCGTGACCGGCAGCCAGACAACTGTAGGAAGCAGTAATAATGTACCGAGTGCGGCAGTGCTCAGGAACGCGGGCGGCAAGGATGTCACCGGCAACTACACGATCACTTACACAAACGGAACACTGAAAGTAACTCCGAAGGATCTGACCATCACGGCGGACAGCGCTGAAAAAGAGTATGATGGCAGACCTTTGACTAAGAACAGTTATACCAATTCGGAGCTGGCGAAGGGCGACAGTATTTTGGCTGTTACGGTGACCGGCAGCCAGACATTGGTTGGTACAAGCAATAACGTGCCGAGCGCGGCCAAAATAGTGAACGCAGAAGGTGACGACGTCACTTCAAACTACAGCATAAAGTATGTGAACGGAACGCTGACAGTAAATGACAGGTCTGAGAAGTACGAGATTGAAGTGGAGTCCAACGGCGCAGAAGGCATGTATGACGGAAGCGGGAAGACGGCGGAAGGCTTTAAGACGCTTACCTTCGAAGTTGACGGCAACACCTACACGGTGGAAGGCCTGACAGCAAGCGTAACGAAGACGGATGCCGGAACGTATCCAAACACGATCACCGGAACAGCCGTTGTCAGGGACGCAGACGGAAACGATGTGACCGCTCAGTTCGACGTCAGCACGATTACCGGCGAGCTGAAGATCGCGAAGCGCAGCGTCAAGCTGACTTCTGCGAACGGCAGGAAGGAATATGACGGCAACCCGCTGACCAGGAATGAGCAGACGGATGTGACGGTAAGCGGCGACGGCTTTGCAGAAGGCGAAGGCGCGACTTATGACATCACGGGAACGCAGACGCTGGTAGGGAAGTCGGAGAACACATTCACGTACACACTAAATGCAAACACGAAGGCGGGTAACTACGAGATTGAGACGGAATATGGCACTCTGGAGGTACCCGACAGGAGCCGGAAGTACGAGATCACAGTAGAATCCAACAGTGTAGATGTTAAGTATGACGGAGACGAGCATACAGCGGAAGGCTTCAAGACGCTTACATTTACTACTGCTGATGGCAACACCTATACGGTGGAAGGCCTGACGGCAAGTGTAACAAAGACGGATGCCGGAACGTATCCGAACACGATCACCGGAACGCCCGTTGTCAGGGACGCAGCCGGAAACGATGTCACTTCACAATTCGACGTCAGCACGACTACCGGAGAGCTGAAGATCGCGAAGCGCAGCATAACGCTGACTTCCGCGGACGGCGAGAAGGAATATGACGGAACACCGCTGACGAAGAACGAGCAGACGGACGTAACAGTAGGCGGCGACGGCTTCGCAGAAGGCGAAGGAGCAGTCTATGACATTACCGGAAGCCAGACGGTCGCAGGCAGCAGTGCGAACCACTTCACATACACGCTGAATGGCAACACGAAGGCGGACAACTACACGATCGAGACTAAATACGGCACCTTGACGGTAACTGACAGGTCTGCGAAGTATGAGATCGAAGTAGTGTCCAACGGCGCAGAGGCTCTGTATGACGGAAGTGAGAAGACGGCTGAAGGCTTTGAGACGCTTACATTTATAGTCTAAGCAAACACCTACACGGGGGAAGGCCTGACAGCAGGCGGAAGGGGTACAGATGCCGGAACGTATCCGAATGAGATTACCGGAACACCGGTCGTAAAAGACGCAGATGGCAATGATGTGACCAGACAGTTTATCGTGAATCAGACAGAAGGAAATCTGGTCATTGGGAAGCGGAAAGTGACGCTGACCAGTGCTGATGGCAGCAAGCTCTACGACGCAACACCTCTGACGAAGAACGAGCAGACGGATGTGACAGTAGGCGGCGATGGATTCGCAGAAGGCGAAGGCGCGACCTATGACATTACCGGAAGCCAGACATTAGTCGGGTCTTCGGAGAACACTTTCACCTACACGCTGAAGGACAACACGAAGGCAGAGAACTATGAGATCACGACGGCTAACGGCAAACTCGAAGTAGTGGATCACCAGGGCGGTGATACCCCGAGTCCTGAACTTATCGTAACAAAGACAGCTGAAGATAAAGAGTATGCACTTGGCGAAACTGTATGGTACACGATCACATTTACCAACATTTATGACAAAGTGCAGACTGTAAGGCTGAGTGAGATCGATGGAGTAGAGCTTCCGAAGAGTGAATTTGAGCTCGAGCCCGGAGAGACTTACACGTTGTCTTACGACAAGGATCCTGATGAAGCAGTTTCTCATGTGATCACTGAAGCAGATATTCTGAACGGAAGCTTCACGAATATTGTTACTGCTGAGGTTGGCAACGTTGAGGCAGCTGCAGAAGCGACAGTTAACACTAAGAAGAATAATTCTCTGAAAGTTGAGAAAAAGACGACGTCCGAGGCACCGGAGAACGGCTATGCGCTTGGCGACACGATCGAGTACAAGATCACAGTCACCAACGACGGAAACGTTACGATCTCCGACATCGAAGTGAACGATGAGCTGACCGGAATGAAAGAGACCATTGAGGGTCTTGCACCCGGCGAGAGCAAAGAGTTTACAACGAGCTACACTGTGCAGGAGAAGGACATCCTGGCTGGAAACGTGACCAATGCGGTAACAGCAAAGGGAACAGATCCTGAGAAAGATCCAACTGACGGAGACGCCAAGGTTGAAGATCCTACAGAGAAGAAGAACAATCATCTGACAGTGAAGAAAGAGACGACGTCCGAGGAACCGGAGATCGGCTATGCGATTGGCGACAAGATCGAGTACAAGATCACAGTCACCAACGACGGAAATGTCACAATTTCCGGCATCAAAGTGAATGATGAGCTGACCGGAATGAGAGAGACTATTAAGAGTCTTGAACCCGGTGAGAGCAAAGAGTTCACAACGAGCTACACTGTGACAGAAAAAGATTTCCGGAAAGGAAGTGTGACCAATGTCGCGACGGCAAAGGGAACGGATCCTGATAGGGCGGCAACCGGCGGTGAAGACGAAGTGGTTGTAAATCTGAAGTTGTACAAGATCACCTACGTCTTGAACGGAGGTGTCTACAACGGCAGCAGCGATGATATCGTCGAGATATACAGTGCCGGCGAAGTGATTTCGATCCATGAAGCGCCGACCAGAGAAGGATATGTATTCGACTACTGGAAAGGCTCTGAGTATCAGCCGGGCGATAAGTACACCGTTGTTGAAGACCATGTCTTCACGGCGCAGTGGAAGAAAGCTGCAAAACCGGACGACGATGACGGCAAGAAGGACAATTCCGGCGGAAAGAGAGGATCTGCCCGTACAGGCGATTCGAACGATCCGATGCTGTGGCTGATGCTGCTGATCGCTTCCTTGGCGGGACTTGGCGGTGCATATACTGTCAGGCGCAGAAGGAGGGGAGAGCAGTGATCGGATGATTCCGGCAGCTTTGCTGCAGGAAAGCAAAAGATACCTTAAAATGTGTAAAGCGGGTGTTGCGTCTTGCTGAGTAATCAGCAAGGGCAACACCCGCTTTATGTTTGTAAGAAGTGCATCTCTGCTCTGTTTTTCTGATTGCTGAAAGTCATTGGGCACAGATGCCCATTCTAGAAGATTTGACATCCATGTTGTTTTTGTAATGGATTGCCGGTTTAGGCACAGGAGGCCTTTTTAGGAAATTCGACATCCATGGATTTTTGCAATGGATTGCCGGTTTAGGCACAGCAAGCATATTTTCATAAAATTACATCCATCGGTTTTCATCAGCCTTGACAAGATTGGGTACAGATGGCAGGTTTTCAGAAAAAGACATCCTTAACCCAACAACAGTCATGGATGTCAAAATCTAGAAAATCCTTGGCTGTACCTAAAACAACAGAAAGCTAGGAAAACCCATGGATGTCAAAATCTAGAAAATCCCTAGCTGTGCCTAAAGCGACAGAAAATCAAGAAAATCCATGGATGTCAAATTATAGAAAACCCTTGGCTGTGCCTAAACTTCAGAAAACATTCCCACTGTTCATCCCGGCATTCCCGCTGAGCGGGAGCCATTCAATGGCCTGTCTGATCTGCGCATCCCAGAAATCCCATTCATGTTTTCCGGGACCTTCAACGTACGTAAGACGGTAACCGTGTTTCTCAAAGCAGTTTTTCAGCCTGCGGTTGCGGTCAAGAAGCTCATCCTCTGTCCCGCAGGCGAGATAGATCGCAGGAAGGGAACCTTTTTTTCCGGCAAGTTCTCCGGCGATCCATTGAATGTCCTTGTCACTTCCCTTTACTTTGGAAAGGTCTCCGAAGATCCCCTCCATATATGGTCTCTTCTGGAAGAAAGGGGCATTATCGCTCTCATCAATGATCGCGTCAACTGCGACATCGGCAACAGATAATGCGACAATGTGGCTGAAAATATCGTGATTGAGCAGGCCATTGCGCAGAGCCCCGTAGCCGCCCATAGAAAGGCCGCCGATAAAGGTGTCTTCACGTCTGCGGGAAAGAGGGAATGCTTTTCTGGTCAGTTCGACAAGTTCCCTGCCGACATAGGTGCCGTAGAGTTCATGTGTTTCCTCGCGATCCAGGTAGAATGAATTCTCACCCGCAGGCATGACAACGGCGAGATTCTTTTCTTCTGCCCAGCGCTGAATGTTTGTGCCATTGATCCAGTCGACATGACTTCCCAGGATACCGTGCAGGAGATAAAGCGTTTTGAAGGGCTGGGGTTCCTGTATGGGACCGCCGGTCACATCGATTTTATCTACAGGAAGGATCACGTTTACATTTACTGTCCGCATAAGCGATTCGGATAGAAAATTCATCTGTATAAAAGCCATCTGTTTAACACCTCGCACCTTACATATGAATGATATTTCTCCAACCTTTCAAACTCACTGGTTCAAAGCGCTTCTTGAGTTCCTTGACCATGCGGTCGTGCGCCGCATCCTCGATCAGGACATCGCATTCTCCCGGATCGTTGCCAAAAGTGACGATCTGCGGAGCGCCGACATATTTCCTCAGATATTCCAGCATCTCCGCGCGGTTCGCGCCCGCCGCGTAGATCCTGAGAATCTTTTCTCCCTCCTCGCAATCAAATGTATCAAAATTGGTCCGGCACTTGTCTGCCCAGGGCTGCGCCATGAGCTTCTCGTGGAGGCGGTCTATTTTTTCGCTGCGGTCAATGGTCAAAATATAGATGACATCTCTCGTGATCTCCGAATTCGTCCTCACATAGTTGCGGTAAGGAGAGATGCGCTTCTTATTGTAGATCCTGGACATTGAAATGTAAGCGCTCTTGGAAAGCTCATGCTCGGATAAGTGCTCATGATGCGCACCGTCGTGATAGGCGTCCTTTACCTCCTCCAGGATCAGGTCCTTGTAGTCTTTGAAGTAGATGACCAACAGATTGTCCTGAATGGTGTTGACAAAAAACGGCATTCCCTCGCTGTGCAGAAAATCCGTTATCTCCCTGACCAGATCCGGCTTGATCTTCACCTTCCGAACATATTTCATTGTTTGAAGATCATAGAGCACAGCGCCGTCCATCGCTATGATCGGCAGGCGAAGGTTTATCTCTGAGAGGATCTCCCGTACCGTTGCGGGGGTCTGTCTTGTCATGACGGACAAGTGAATGCCTTCTTCGAGGAAGCGGTTTATCTCAACTTTGGTATAGCGGGACAGTTCGCGGTCTTCGCGAAAGAGAACATAGTCTATGCCGGAGACAAACAGCGTCTCCTTGTCGCGGACCCTCGGCAGGTGCACCGAGTTGACCACAATGGCGACACCGACACCGATGATGGTCTCGAAAGTTCTGTAGAAGACATGGATATAGGGATTTGCGTCCTCGATGTGGTACATCGCAATACCCAGGAACACGACTGTGGAAAACAAGGCATACTGCGCAATGCCAAGAAGGACCGTTGAGTAGATCACCAATCCCGAGAAAAGTCCCAGCAAAATATAGAAGAGCACAGTGGTCCTGAAGCTCTGGCCCTCCGGCAGCAGCTCAAAAAACAGGATCGCCGATCCCCAGAAGGCACCGATCATAGTGCCGTAGATTCGGTCCTTGCCTTCGTTCAGCATGTTGGACGAGTACGGCTGCACACACTGAAGCGCCGCGATGATTGAATAAAAAGGTTCTCCGCGCATACCGCGCAGCACATAGACCACCATGCACAGCCAGACCGAGATAACGGAACGGACGATGCGCTGGCCCGGAAGGGGAACGTTTGCGAACGCTGAGATAGCCTTAGGTTTTGAATTACTACCGGTGCGGAAGAATTTCCTGGTCATAGAGGTCCTCCGATCAAAAAACGAGCAGGTTGGAATCTGCTCGTTTTTTCTTGGCCTGTTTGTATTCTGTCCTCGCTTAAAAACGGCTGGAATCCCGGATGATCAATTCGGTATGCGAATAGGTATCCCGCGGCTCAAGGCTTGGATCCTCGATCCGGCCAAGAATAAGTTCCGCCGCAAGACGGCCCATGGCCTGTGTGTGAATGTGCACGGTCGTAAGGGGCGGGGAGTGAAAACGAGACTCCGGTGAATCGTCAAATCCCATCACGAGGATATCCTCCGGACAGCGAATGTTCATTCTGCGGAGGGAACTGATCAGGTTGATCGCAATGAAATCGTTAGCGCAGACATACGCATCCGGAAGCTCCGGGAGTTTTTGGAGCCGGTCAAATAGATCATCTGTGTAGTCCGCATAGGAGGCCGTTTTCGTGACATCCGGACCGGGAGGAAAGGAGAAGATGGAATACTTCTCTATGGGAGAAAGACCGTTAACAGTCGCAGCGGTGATACACGCGCATCCACGCTCGAAGAAAGAACGGCAGTGGTTCATATTTCCCACAAAGCCGACCGACTTCTTTCCGTGGGCAGCCAATTCTCTTACAAAACCGTGAATGCCGATGTAATTCTCCATGATCAGGGTATCGACAGCAAGCGGTCCCCTGTCGGGGCAGATCGGACTGTCGATCAAAAGCAACGGCACGCCCAAAGAGGCAAGCATACTGCAGTAATCATAGTCGAATAGCTCCATGCAGAAAAGCGCCGCGGTCCTGTTAAGATCCAGGCTACCGGGAAGGCTCAGTTTGGAGAGCTGTATTGGGGTAATACGGTAAATGGAGATGTCGTATCCATGTGAAGAGAAGATCTGCTGCATCCGGTCGAGTGTGGTGACAGCAAAATGGGGGCCGCCCGGCATAGAACAGGTCAGCATAGCAATTTCTTTTTTATTGGAAGAAGAGGGCGACACACCATATCTAAAAGTGCCGGCAGCAGTATTCACGCTTGCCGGATTTATGTATCCCATCTCAATCGCTTTTTTCAATATCAAGTCTTTAGTAGATTCAGCAATTACTCCGGTATTATTGATAGCCTTGGAAACGGTATTCCTTGAAAGACCCAGAGCATCGGCGATATCCTGCATCGTTACTCTGACTGACACGTCGCACCCCCCATATTATAGCGACACGTAGTACACATTATTTCATATAGATAAAGTATACAAAACACGCAAAATTTAGTCAAATACTACAGAAAAAACCCGAGTGTGACACGATTTGTGAATAATAAATCAGCATATTGGTGAATTATGCCCAAGACATTGAATTGACGATTGCGCTAAATGGCAATATAATGTAACATAGTGTTGTTGCATTATGTAAAATATAGACAATCAGACAGGTAATTATATATGGTGAGCACGACATTAGAAGCTGCAAGGCAGACGGAGCGTGAGCGCAGTCCTTTGATCAAGGAAACTGACCGTCCGATGTTTCATTTATCACCCTGTTGCGGATGGATGAACGATCCAAATGGCTTTTCCTTCTACAAAGGTGAGTACCATCTGTTTTATCAATACAATCCGTACAGTTCCGTTTGGGACACTATGCACTGGGGACATGCCGTGAGCAAAGATCTCCTTCACCGGGAGTACCGCCCGGCAGCCTTGGCGCCTGACTCCGCGATCGACGAGGGCGGCTGCTTTTCCGGGTGCGCTGTGGAACTGCCGGACGGAAGACATCTCCTCATGTACACAGGGCTGCGGAATCCTGTTAACGAGGAAGAGGCCGCGGAATCTGCTGCAACAGGACAGAAATATCTCCAGGAACAGAATCTTGCGATCGGCAACGGCACAGATTATGAAAAGTTTGACGGCAATCCGGTCATCCGAAGCGGCGATCTCCCTGAAGGAGCAAGCAGGGTCCATTTCAGGGATCCCAAGATCCTTGTAAGAAGTGACAGAACCTATCTTGCTCTGATCGCTAACTGTGATGCGGACGGCGACGGGCAGATCCTTATGTTTCGGAGCCGGGACTGCTTTCACTGGGAGTATTGGAAGCCGCTTATCAAGAACAATGATAAATTCGGCAGGATGTGGGAATGCCCCGACTTCTTCGAACTGGATGGAAAGTGGATCTTCCTGACAAGCCCGATGGAGATGAAGCCGAAGGGATTGGAATACCACAACGGCAACGGCAATCTGATGCTCGCGGGGGATTTTGACGAAGAGAACGGCATATTCACACCGCAGTATGACCACGCGATCGACTACGGGATCGATTTATACGCAGCACAGACGATCCTCACGCCGGACGGACGCAGAGTTATGATCGCCTGGATGCAGAACTGGGACACATGCCTCATGCGCAATAATCCTGCTCCCTGGGCGGGACAGATGACGCTTCCAAGGGAATTAACCTTTAGAGATGGCCATCTTTACCAGAGCCCGATCCGTGAATTGGAACAGTTTTATATCAACACGGTTTCCTATAAAAACGTGCCGGTTTCCGGCGAGATCGCCCTTTACGGAGTGGAGGGGAGAACCGCGGATATAGATATTACCGTGAGGCCGGCTGAGGGAGATCAGCTGTATAGAAAGTTTGCTGTCTGGTTCGCTATGGACCAGGAAAACCACAGCGCAGTTCGATTCAACCCCCAGGACGGAACAGTGAAGATCGACCGCAAGTACGCCGGATCGCGTCAGGCAATCGTGCATCAGCGCAGATGCCTTGTGAAGGAGAGTATGGACGGCAATATCAGGTTAAGGATATTACTGGACAGGTATAGTTTTGAGGTGTTTATCAATGACGGCAGGTATGTGATGACAGCGGTGATCCCGACAGATCTTTCTGCTGCAAGAATCTCATTCAGGACAGAGGGAAAAGCGGTCATTGATGTGACGAAGCGGGAGATTCGTCTCTGATGATTTACCTACCGGAGTGAAGGGTCTCCAAACTAAAACAGTAACCAATAATTTGTCAGGACAAAAGAGTCAAAAACCTGACATTTTTAAGGGCGACAGCCCGGAAAGGGAGGAAACAAATGGCAAAAAACATCAAGAAACTCGTGACAGCGATGCTTGTCGGCGTCCTGACAGTCGGTCTTCTTGCCGGTTGCGGCGGTGGCAGCAGCAGCGGAGCATCTTCGGATTCCGGGGATGCATCCGGAGGCGGCAAGACTGCTATCACCATCTTCAACTCCAAGATGGAGATTCAGAGCCAGCTGGAAGAAAAGGCAGCTGAGTACTCTGAGGAGAAGGGTGTAGACGTTGAAGTTTACTACTCCAGCGACACTGTTGCAGCACATCTGGCAACAAGATACTCTTCCAACGAGCCTTATACGCTCTCCATGGTCGACGCTAAGGATATCTATGCGCTGGCAGCTGATCACGCGCTGGATTTGTCCGATCAGGAGTGGGTGCCCAATACTACACAGGCGATTTCCATTGACGGCAAGGTTTATGGATTCCCGGTTTGTATCGAAGCACGCGGTATCATCTACAATGCGGACGCGATCAAGAACGCGACCGGAGCAGATTTTGATCCCGCTTCCATTAAGACCACTGAGGACTTCCAGGCGATCGTTGATAAGTGCATCGCGGGCGGCATGGCTGCTCCTACAGGCGTTATGAAAGAAGACTGGTCTCTGGCAGCACACTTCCTCGCAGAAGTTTATGAGCAGCAGGCAGATCCCGATGCTTTCATCGCAGGCATCAAGGACGGATCCATCAAGCTTATCGAGGATCCCAAGTTCAACGCACTGATGGATACTTTTGATGTTCTCAAGAACAACAACTATGCAAAGGATGCTGCTATCTCTGCAGAGCGCGAAGTTACAGAGCAGAAGCTGGCAGAAGGCGAGATCGCTTTCATGTACGGCGGTAACTGGGACTGGTCAGTCCTCAATGCTTATGACTACTCCGAGAACATGGGCATGATGCCTGTTCCG
>ODAI013655013.1_pt1 | contig 11435 bp, 8 predicted proteins | sample 1539321 | NCBI WGS metagenome assembly ODAI01 (sample SAMN02144231, study PRJEB22623) | gut metagenome | biome: sheep rumen | host: Ovis aries | place: New Zealand
CGGTTTTCCGGCACAGCCAGGTTGAATTCGCTGGTACAGGCGATCGGGCAGCCGTGGATGACCAGAAGCGCGGAGTATCGAATGCCGCTCTCAGCCCTTACAAATCTTGCTTCAGGAAAAAGGCCGGGGAGGCGGCGCAGCAGGTCCTCGCGGTCATACTGCAGGCTGCATGCCCCGCAGCAGCGCACACCGATTTCCGGGAGTTTTTTTTCAGAAGCCGTGTTTTCGGAAGGAATCATATGGAACCTTTCTCCTACGTTTTAAGATGATCAGAATCGTCCCCGATGAAAATCCGCAAAAACGCTTTGAGAAATCATCAGGTTTCTCAAAGCGCTTTTTTGTCTGAAGTTCGGTTTTCGATTGTGTTATGCGGGATACTTAGGGCTCATTCCATACATGTTTTCTCCGGGCTGGCTGTCCGTGCACTCAAATACGAGCAGAACAACCTGTCCGATGCAGGGAACCAGGTTCAGGAAAAACCACAGGCCGGTCCTTCCGATGTCATGCATCCTGCGCCAGAAAACTGCAAGTGAGGGAATCAATATTGCCAGGGAGAAGATGTTCTGCAGAATATTCGTTCCGCTCTCCGGTGCGCCGAAAATCATATTTCCGACAATTCCCAAAACCAATTGGATAATGCCTACAAACAAAGTATAGAACCAGTACTCGCTTCTGCGTGCGCGTCCACTGAAATCCGCATATTTGGAAAAGCAGGTCTGCACCGCCTCCATAAAGCCCATCATAGGAAGAGGCCCGGATATATTTCCGGTGGAATAGGTATTGTAGGTATTTCCGGTGTTATAGGTGTTCCCTGAACTGTATGTGCTGCCGCCCGCATAGGAAGAAGTATCGTACTGCTGTTCCGGCTGCCCGTAGGAATAGGCTTCCGTCTGCCCTGCCTCTGAAGTATTTTGGGCAGCCTCTCTGGCAACCGCCTGCATACGGGGAGCACCGCAGTTCTCACAGAATTTCGAATCATCAGGAATCTGCATTCCGCAATTTTCGCAAAAAGCCATAGTTAATAATCCTTTCCGTCAATAAAAATATTCCGGCTGTTTCAAATCCGGCTTTCAGACTGTCTGTGCATCAATGACCATCCCGCCCGAACCTGTTCTGATGCCAGGTTCCAATGACAGGATTCTGCCTGATACCATAGCATCTTACCACTAAATCCCGGCAATAAAAAGAGAGATCGAGGCTAAATTCAGGATTATTTCACATATTTAATACTAAATAAAAATGTATTTAATACCAAATAAAATGTGTATATTATTCGTGCGTGCCCCTCAGCCGTTTAAGGCGCATTGCGGTGTATTGTTCGATTTCCTTCCAGAGGCTGTGGAGCTGTCTCTTGTGTGCACAGAGTTTCTCCGTACAGTTCCCGCAGTGCAGATAGCCGTTCGTCACAGGTGAGAACCGTTCCGGATGCAGGTAAAATGTGATCTCCCAGCGGAGCATCAGGATGATGGACATGGCCAGCAGCGTCCATGAATAGGTCTTGCGGACAAAAAACATGGGCGTAAAAATCATGGCATAGTCCCAGTTGTAGATGCGGCAGGAACTGCAGCACTTGTTTTTCATGAACCAGCTCTGAAAAGGACAGAAAAACAGGATGCAGATCATGTCGCAGACGGAATACATACAGCTGATGATGATCATGATCCCGTCATCAAAAATACCGCACATGTGCAGTGCCCCTAAAACAGCATTGAAACAGATCCAGATCAGGGCGACCAGCATGGTTCCGTTGTTGTCCGGAATCTGTATGTTTGTCTCACCCGTGCGGATATAGTTTCTGGCAAACTGCTTCTGACTTCCCGGGCTTTCCAGCCTGGCCGGGAAAAAGCGCAGGACCATCTCCACCGCAAAGACCAGCCACAGGATTCCCAGGACCACCGGCCTGCCCTCCAGAAGCTTTGTGATCTCTGCTCCCGAACCTCCCATGTTCAGCCTGTATCGAATATAGAAAATAAGGACTGCCAGCAAAAGCACCGATCGATAAACAAGCCGAAAATAGTGATAGGTACTCACCGGTGTCAGTTTCACGCGCCTTTTCTCCCTGCGCGCATCTTTTTTTGCCATTATGTCCTCCCGACTGCAGCTTATTCCTTTTTTGACATCAATCACGAGCAGATTTGAAGCTTCAACCGAAAAACCGTCCCCGATGACACATCAGACCAGGATGTCGTATTTCACAATATTGCGGAAAACTGCGCTTCCGCCCTCTGCAAAGAGCTGCACGCCTGTGTCAGCATCCAGATCGGGATAAACGTTTCCGGTCATGACATGGCGGCCGCCGTCAATAAAGACTTCAATAGTGCTGATATCCAGGAAGAAATGGAGATCTATGGATTCTTTGTCTCCGATCACGCAGACTCTGTGGTCAACATCTTTTTCCTGACCTGAGAAAGGGATTCCTGATCTGCTGCGGTCAAACATGATCTGACCGGCTTCCTTGTCGTAATAGACCAGGGTCTCGTGCTCACTGCCGCAGAAAAGCTTCACACCGGCCCTGGAAGCGCTTCCGGGCTCTACAGTGACCTTCAGTTCAATCGTGCTTCCGCATATTCCCTCGACAGAAATGCTGCTGTCGCTAACCTCCAGAGTATCTGCTGTCACTATATTTTGACGGTAATTCCTGATCTCACGGACGGGTCTCTGGATAAAGCATCCGTCCTCGAAAGACAGCTCGCGGGGAAGCGAATAGGTGCCGGCCCAGCCCTCTTCCCGGGTGGGGAAGTTGCGGTCCCACATTTCCTTCCAGGAAATCATGATGACACGGTCATCCGGCATCCTGAGCGTCTGGGCGGCATAGAAGTCAAAGCCGTTGTCGAGTTCCCCGATCTCATCGATCCTGAAACGACCGTTTTCAAAATTCATCTCTCCCAGCAGGTAAACACCGGAGTGTACGTTCTGATAGGACGTGCCGATCTGCGGGAGATTCTGGGGGCTGGTCAGTACGACCTCCTGCCCGTTCAGGACAATATAATCAGGGCACTCATAGGCGCCGTCCAGGCAGTAGAAAGCATGGTCCAGGTGAATCTGCCCTTCTGTTTCTTCATCAAGCAGATGTCCGACATATTCCCAGTGCAGGAGATCTTTGCTGCGCGCCAGGATCATGTTCCCGAAGCCGGCCTTCTGCTCTTCTTCCTGCTTGTCGGAGACCGGATCCATGGAAGGAGGTATCACGCCCAAAACAGTTCCCGATGCGTGAACGACCCCTTCAAAACTTTCTGCTCCTTCTCCTGACGGTTTCCCGCCTTTTTCACATTTTGCGCCGGACGCCTCCGCCTCTGCCTGAGCCCTGGCCTCCTTCAGCTCTTCCTTTGTCAAAACACGCGCGCCGGCAATAAAGTAATAATATCCGTCTTTCCGGAAGATACGCGGGTCGCGGCAGTCAGTCTCCGTGACCTCGAGGTCCAGCATGGCAGATGTCAGGATCGGATTGTCTTTGTTTTTCTCAAAATGTATGCCGCCGTCTTTGGAGACAGCAAGGCACTGCCTCTGGCGCTCCGGCTGGGCCGCAGTATAGATCAGCCATAAATCTCCGTCCTTCTCGACGGTGCTGCCCGAACAGCATCCGCAGACCACTTCATATTCCTGGTCCGGGACCAGCGCAAGGGGGAGCGTCTCCCATTTCACAAAATCCGTGGTCGTAAAATGTCCCCAGTGCATGGTTCCCCACTCTGCCTTATGCGGATAATGCTGAAAAAACAGGTGGGCTTTTCCCTTATAAAAGATCATTCCGTTCGGGTCATTTGACCAGCCTGAGGGTACACTTGCATGGTATGTCGGCCTGTAGCTCTGCATCAGTTCTCTCCTTTTCCGGCTTCTGGTGGTGGCAGTCACGCTGCCATGGCAGTTTTCTGTGAAAACAGGGCAGAAAACCTCTGCCCTGTCATCATAGCAAACACTTTTTACGTTTTTACCCCAGTTTCTCCCGGCAGCTGCGATCACAGCCCCGGGAATATGGACTGAAGCTGATCAGCTTAAGCACCTTTCAGCTGAAGTATCCTGCACCTTGAGATTCTTACACCTTCAGAATCTATCAGCTTATGCATCATCCCCATGAATCATCTTGCAGCTCAGGCATCGTCCCAGTTGTGAATCGCGTCCGCGATCCTGCTGAAGCGGGGATACTCTGTTCCTTCAAACTCGACTGCCTCATTCCACATGGATGCAGGTCTTACCCAGACATCCTCATCGCCGTACAGCGCGCGATAGACAACCATAGGCTCTGAGGTCTCCGAATGTCTGGCGACGTAAAGAACCTCGTACTCTTTTCCCTTGAAATGCCGGTATTTACCCGGAAGGATCGTATTTACTGCCTGTTCAAAGTCCATACTCTTCTCCTTTCTCTTGTAAATGACCACCAAAATGACGAATGAATACTGCCCGGCACGGATCCTTTGCTGTCCCGCGCCATAATAGATAAGCGGTGAAATACAAACTGCCGAAACACCTCTCCTGTGTTTTTATATACAATAATCTTAACTATATTACGCACAAAAATCAATAGCGTGACCAGTGGGACGACCATGTCAATTCCATTTTGAGCCAACTGCAGCCATCCCGGGTATCACGCATTTTATTCATGCATCAGTCTTCTTTGTCAGTTCCAGGTATCGCTCAAAGACCGGCCGGATGGGCGGGGATATCTCTTCGATCCTGATCTCACCGGGAGAAAAATAACGGATCTCTTCAATCTCATCTTCCTGCGGAACAGGTTCTCCGCTGTAATCCCTGCAGATGTAGATGATCTCAACGTTGGAGACCTCGTCCCCGTTGGGATAGACATAGTGAGTCTCGGGGCCTGAATTAATATAAAAAAGCTCCAGTCTCCCCGCAGTGATCCCCATTTCCTCGAACAGTTCACGCCTTGCGCAGTCTTCTACGTGCTCGTCGATCTCGACAGCTCCGCCGGAATATCCCCACAGGTGATTGTCGGTCCGTTTCCCCAGCAAAAGCTGCCCCTTCTCATTCACGCAAATAATGCTGGCCGCGCACTGGATCAATGTCCTGTGTCCGACGATCTGCCGCAGTTCCTGGATATATCCGCTCATTTATCAATTCTTCCTTTCTTGATCATCAGGGCGTAACGGTTTATTTTCTTTCACGTCATTAAGTATAAAGAAACGGTATGTCATTTTTCAAGTTGTTTATATAAGGACGAGTTTCACGTCAAGGAGGTAATGATGAAAAGAAGATTTTTCAATAAGCCAAAGGTCTTCACTGCTGCGCTCACTGCTATTGTGTGTGCGGCGGTATTAGGGATTCCCGGGTGTTCATCGGCAGACAGTTCTTCTGAAAAAAGCAGTGTCACAACCACAGTGGCACAGGCACAGGAAACTTCCACGGCGTCAGAAGCAGGCTCTTCCCAGGACACGGTGACCGTAACCGCCAGGGGAAATACCCGGGCTGTTCCTGACAGGGCAGAACTTCGCTTCGGAGTACGCACACAGGCTGATACCGCTGAAGAAGCACAGCAGGCAAACAGCAAAAATGTTGACGCAGTTGTCAAGGTACTGAAAAAGAACGGGATCAAAGAAGAGAACATCCAGACCAGTATGTATGATGTCAGCCCCCAGTATGACTGGAATACGGGAGATGGCAGCAATATCATAGGCTACAGCGCATTCAGCAATCTGTCTGTCAAAGATGTCCCGATCGATGATGCCGGCAAGCTGATCACAGCCTGCACCAATGCCGGCGCAAACGAGTTCAACGGCCTCTCCTACAGCAGCACACAGTATGAAGCACTGTACGCCGAGGCTCTAAAGAAAGCGGTTGCTGCCGCGGAAGCAAAGGCAAACATTCTGGCAGAAGCAGCCGGCAGGAAGTTGGGCCATGTAAAGATGATCACAGAAGGATATCAGGACATGACCTATGCCAATACCAGTGAAAAAGTATACGCAGGAGGAATGGGCGCAGCGGAAGACAGTGCATCAGCTGCAAATATCCTGCCCGGACAGGCAGAGATCACAGCAAATGTCACTGTGACCTATACACTTCAGTAATAACTAATCTATAAAGCAGAGTCCCTGCCAGGGCTGCGTCACCCAAAGACACAGCACCGGCAGGGATTTTTGCTTTTTCTATGGGTAGAATAGTTATATATATGATATACTTTTGTTGCGAATTATCGCAGTATTCCGCAGAAGTAACTTTTTTCTTAACAAGGAACTTTCTTCCGGCGGACACAGCAGCAATCTGCTGTATAACAGAAAAAAACGAGACGGAGTTTTTAGAAAATGAAAACAAATGAGATGAATCTTCTTCCTGCCGGCACGCTTGTCGCGGGCCGCTATGAAATACTAGAGGTGATAGGTCAGGGCGGCTTCGGTATTACCTATAAAGGATACGATTCGGTACTGGACGTGCCGGTTGCGATCAAGGAGTACTATCCGTCCGGTATTGCCAGCCGCTACCATGAACAGTCCCTGGATGTACAGGTGGGAGGAAGCGAAAACAAGAAGTTCTTTGAGGAAGGAAAGAAGAAATTCCTGGAGGAAGCACGTGTACTCGCCAGATTTTCAGAGGATCCCAACGTGGTCGGCGTACGTGATTTCTTTGAAGACAATCAGACAGTTTATATTGTGATGCAGTTTCTGCAGGGCGAGAGCCTGAAGGAATATATAGAAAAGAACGGTCTGATTTCCTTTGATGAGGCATACAATCTGCTTCGCCCGGTCATGCAGTCACTTGGCCGCATACATGCAAATGGTCTGATCCATCGCGACATCAGTCCCTCCAATCTCATCCGCATGCGCGGAGGGAAAGTCAAACTGATCGATTTCGGAACCGCGAGAGAATTCAGCACAGACGGGGAGAAAAGTCTTTCTGTTGTACTGAAACCCGGATATGCGCCTGCAGAACAGTATCAGACCCGTGGTATGCAGGGACCGTGGACAGATGTCTATGCTCTCTGCGCTTCCATTTACAAGCTGATCACAGGCATCACTCCGGAGAATTCCCTGAATCGTATGCTGGAAGATGAACTCAGGCTGCCATCAGAATGCGGAGCCATCATCACTGCCGCACAGGAAAAGGTCCTGATGCAGGGACTCGCTGTGCAGGAATCCGAGCGGATCCACAGCATGGAATCCCTGGAGGAAAAGTTTGACGCCGCTTCCCGGATCATCGAGGCAGTTAACAGCGATTACACGGCTGCATATGACGATGAACGCACCGTCATGGGACCTTCCGGAGTTCCTTCCTTTGAAAAGAGCCGGGTTCCTCAGAATCCTGTAAATGATCATGAGCAGATGCCTGCGAACAATCAGATGTCCGCAAACGCTCATGCGCAGATGCCTGCGAACAATCAGATGTCCGCAAACAATCATCCGCAGGTGCCTGTGAATGATCAGCAGGTGCTGGCCCGGCACCCGGAAGAATCTTTCTCTGACAGACAAAAGGCCGCTTCTTTCAAGAGTCAGGAATCTCCCGCCCGCGATGAACAGTCGAATCATTATCAACCCGGAAAAGTGCAGGAGAATCCGGCACAGAGTTTGAAAAAGGGGAAAAAATCCGGGGACAGCCGCAAAAAACCTGCCGCAAAGATCGGAAAAAGAGTCATTATCATACCAATCCTCGTCTGTATACTGGCAGCTGCCTCCCTGATCGGTATTCTGCATTTAAGATCGAACGGAAGCGGAGGCGGAGAGATCAAACCCTGGATCGGGGAAAGTAAGGTCGTTGAATTTGGTTCTATCAATGAAAATGTTACTGTCAGCAAATCTATGCTGGACAGCATCGACCGCAACAAGGACGTAGCTGCACTGAGGTTTAGTAATTGCACCCTCAGTGATGAGATCATTGAAAGACTTGCCTCCATGAAGCGGATCCGCCATGTTGAGTTCTCCGGCTGTTCCGGTTTTTCCGCTCTGACTCCTCTTTCAAAGATGGATCCGCTGCGTGAGTTAATCCTCAGGGGATCATACGCGGTTGAAGAAACCATTTTCGACGGTTCAGCAATGTTTGCGGCAGATATTCCACAGCTGACAGATTTTAACCTGGGTAATTACCGTCTGGAAAACGGGTTTGGTTTTCTGGAGCGTTTCTCCGGACTGGAGGATCTGTATGTCTATTCACTGAAACGGGACGCGGGATCCGACCGGATTCCGGAAAATCCGGCACTGAAATCTGCCTCGATCATTCAAACCGATCTGACAGGCGTGGATCTTTCTGCCTTCGGCAATGAACCCTATCTGGAAAATCTGACTCTGAACGAAGTTCATCTGACAGATTTGACCTTTTTAAGTACAGCATCTGCATTGATAAATGTATACGCGACAGACAATCAGCTGACAAGTCTGAACGGACTGCAGGAAAAAGAACACTTGAGCGTTCTGGATGTACATAATAATCAGATCCGGGATATTTCCGCAATAAAGGCCAGCGAAAAATTATACCAGCTTGACGCTGATAATAACCAGATTGAGGATATTTCCGTGCTGGAGAACTGTAAGGATATCATGCTTCTTATGCTGGGCAGTAATCAGATCTCGGATATCTCCCCTCTTTCAGCATGTACAAAGCTTTACACACTGGAATTACAGGACAACCAGATTCAGGATGTGACTCCTCTGTCCGATTGTCACGATCTGGCATACCTTAATCTGGACGGAAACCGGATTGCTGATCTGTCCTGCTTATCGGGGTGCGAAAATCTGAAATCACTTTCTTTCAGAAGAAATTCTGTCAGCGATCTGAAGTTCTGTGAAAACATGCTTGTTCTGGAGTCACTGAGAGCTTCCGACAACCAGATCAGCACCCTTGACGGCCTCCAGAATGTCACACAGCTCAAAGAAGTCCGTCTCGACAAGAACAGAATTTCAGATATTTCACTGCTTGCCAAAAATGAAGAACACCTGGAGGTAGCAGTACTCGATGATAATCAGATATCGGATCTCACTCCCCTGGAGGCATGTACAAGTCTGAAGGGGCTGTCTGTAAATAATAATCAGCTGACGACGCTCAGAGGATTACAGGAATGCCACAAGCTCTATTTCCTTTCGGCTTCCGGCAACAGGATCAGCGATATTTCCGCATTGGAGTCCTGTCTTGAGCTTTATATGGCAGATCTCGGTGAAAACCAGATCACAGATGTATCTGCACTCGGGGCATCGACTGTACAGAAGATGGCACTGCTGCTCCAGAATAATAAGATAAAGGATATCTCAGCCCTTATCGGAAAGAAAGATTACGTCTATCTGTCCCTCTATAACAATGAGATCACAGATATTTCGGGCATGCCTGCAATGACGAGTATAGGGATGGTCAGCAGACTTTATCTGGACTGGTGGGAGGCTCTGGATCCGGTTACTCTGTCAGAGGTTCCCTTCGGAACCCCTCGTCTGGTCGACACACCGCCTGACAGACAGGTGAACCTGCTGAACACCTTCCAGGAGACACGCAGAGAAGCCGGTACATTCACAGGCGGCATCGAATATTTGACAAAAGAAGAGGCGGATGAAGAGATCAGACAGATTCGCTCGGATGCACGAGTTTCAGCAGGCATTGATGAGAGAGATGAAGAAACGGAATGATCGTCACAGTACCCTTCCTGTAAAGGATGTGTACATGCAGTAATAACCCATACATGTTTGTGAGGGGGAGGTCACAATCGCAACTATGCTTGAAGAAACTATTTTATTTCAGCAGAAAGACAATACACCGCATCTGACCGTGATCAGCGGACACGAACTTCACACATACATACTGCAAGGCGAGCAGACCCTCGGCCGGGTCTCACGCAGCAGCAAGCCTGATCTTCCGATCCACTCAGGTGTTGCTTCACGGAAACACGGCCTTTTTACCACGAATGCCGCAGGATGCCGATATACGGATGCAGGGAGTATGAACGGAACGATCTGCTGCGGGACCATGCTCGCAGCCGGAGAAGGGAAAACCCTGTCCGACGGAGATATCCTGCGGATCCATGGAAAGCAGGATCCGGATGCGGACATGGATGTGATTCTGATCTATTCGACGGCGCCGCAAGAGAATCGGACCTGGAGACGGATCTCGCTTGCAGATGCCGCAGAAGTCGTCATAGGCAGAAATGAGCAGCTTCGCCTGCGCGAGGAAAGCGTCTCCAGGCGGCATGCTTCCCTGTTTCGTGCAAAAAAAGGCTGGGCACTTTTGGATCACGGCAGTCTGAATGGCGTATACCTCAATGCGGCCCGCATTGAAGAGCCGGTATATCTTCAGAAAAACGACGTGATCAGGATTGCAGATTATTATTTCGTGTTTCTGGAAGATGAACTGCTCTGCTGTGTAGATTGCTATGCGGATGCGGATATACCGAAAAAAGCCGAATCCGATTCCGTCACGGCAGAGCTGGACGACGCCAAAGAAGTCGCCAAAGAAGTCAAACCTTCCATACCTGCCATACCACAAAACAAAGGAACGGCTGATGACAGCCGTGAAGGCCTCTCTGTCTGGATTGAAGAGCGAAATGTATGGCTGCGCGCAAAAAAGAAGACCCTTCTCAGGGATATCCGGCTGAATATTCTGCCCGGCAGCATGGTCTTGATCCTGGGCGGATCCGGTGCCGGAAAGACCACCTTCATGAATGCCGTCATGGGATATGAACCAGCGGAAGGTGAGATCCGCTATAAAGGAACGGATATCTACCAGGAATATGAACGCATGAAATATGAGATCGGTTATGTTCCTCAGGAAGATCTTCTGCGCAAGAACGATTCCGTCTATGATACACTGCTCAATGCGGCCAGGATGCGGCTTCCGGTCATGGAAAAAGAAGAATATGACAGACATGTCGAGGAGACACTGCACATGCTCGGGCTTGAACGTCTGCGGGACGCACTTGTCGTAAAACTCAGCGGAGGACAGAGAAAACGGCTCAGCATTGCTGTGGAATATGTCGGAAATCCTTCTCTGTTTTTCCTCGACGAACCGGACTCCGGTCTGGATGGGACCATGGCTCGTCAGCTGTGGGAAAATCTGCGCTCAATTGCGGATCAGGGCAAGATCGTCATGGTCATCTCCCATAGCCCGGACCGCGCATTCAAATTATTTGACAAAATAATTGTGCTCGCAAAGAACAGCGAAGAGGAAGGGCGCCTGGTCTATTACGGTTCTCCTAAAGACGCATGTGCCTTTTTTGAAGTTGATGATCTGGAAGGGATCATGCGGCGGATCAATTATACGGAAGAAGGCGGAGAAGGACTGGCGGATTACTATATTGACAAGTACGAAAAACTTCCCATATAAGTGATGCATCCAATACCGCAGGCAAAAAAGGAGCGTATTAAAATGGCAGAACGAAGAATCTCCGGCAAGGGACAGATCGCCGTTTATCTCGGTAAATGTTTCCGTCTGTTTCGAAATGAAAAACAGTGGAAAAACTTTCTGTCTTCATTCATCATTATCGTGATCATCTCCATGGTAACCGGACCGGACATGTTCAA
>ODAI014289696.1_pt1 | contig 11435 bp, 4 predicted proteins | sample 1539321 | NCBI WGS metagenome assembly ODAI01 (sample SAMN02144231, study PRJEB22623) | gut metagenome | biome: sheep rumen | host: Ovis aries | place: New Zealand
ATGTACATCCAGAAGTCGCGATCCAGGTCGATGACAATGGTGTTGATACGACGCATTGCATCGAAGACGCCGGCCAGCCAGTCGTAATTCGATATCTGGGTGGTGTACTGCTCACGCTCCAACCCCAGCTTCTCCTCGACAAACTGATTGCCGAACTCAGCCCAATCGTACTGCGGATATGCTACATGATGAGCATTGAAGTTGCCCGTAGCACCACCGAACTTCGCCGTCAGCGGAGTATCCTTCAAAGCACGCAGTTGCTCTTCCAGACGATACACGAAAACCTTTATCTCCTTACCCAGACGGGTGGGCGAAGCAGGCTGGCCGTGGGTCTTGGCCAGCATTGGCACTTGTTTCCACGCCTCGGCATAGTCGTTCAACTGTTCTATCAGCTCTTCCACGAGCGGATAGTACACCTGCTCGAGCGCTTCCTTTATGGAAAGAGGTACACTGGTATTGTTGATATCCTGAGAGGTAAGACCGAAATGGATGAACTCCTTATATACGCCCAACACCGTATCAAGCTTTTCCTTGATGAAGTACTCCACGGCCTTCACGTCGTGGTTGGTCACCTGTTCAATATCCTTCACCCGCTGAGCATCGGCAGGCGTGAAGTGAATGTAGATGTCGCGCAGCTGAGGGAACAGCGCATGGTCGAAATCCTGAAGTTGTGGCAATGGCAGTTCGCAGAGCGCAATGAAATACTCAATCTCTACCCTGACTCTATAGCGCACAAGCGCATACTCCGAAAAAAATTCAGCCAACGGCTCTGTCTTACCACGATAGCGGCCATCAATAGGCGAGACAGCCGTCAAAACACTTAAATCCATTTGTGTGACTATTCGAATAATTACTTTTCTGCGTGCAAAGGTACAACTTTTAATCGAGATACAATGTTTTTTAGGGCAAAATTTGCGTTTTTCAGAAAATATAACTAATTTTGCACTTGGAAGAAACATTTATATATGATAATATGGAAAAAAGACTTCTTTTTATTCTGACATTACTCATGACCGCCTTCGGTGTAAGTGCAGGCCCGGTAAACAAACAGATGGCCCAGAACAAAGCTAAGAACTTCATGGCCAGGAAAGGATTGAGCATGAAAGCCACACCTGCCCACGTGGAGAAGAAAGCTAATGGCGATGCCGCATTCTACGTTTACAACGCCACTGGCAAGCAGGGCTTCGTGATTATTGCAGGCGACGACCGCAGCGCTGACGTGCTGGGGTACGTAGAACAGGGAGAGTTTGACGCTGCCAACATCCCTGAAAACATGCAAGCATGGCTCGATGGCTATCGGGCTGAGCTGGAGGTTGCCGACCTTGCTGCAGCACCGGCGCTGGAAGGCGAAGAGCCCGCACGCGAGAACATCCCGATGATGCTGTCAACCCTGTGGAACCAGAACGAGCCTTACAATCGGTTGTGCCCACTCAACAACAACACACGAACCTACACAGGCTGCGTGGCAACGGCATTGGCACAGATTATGAAGTACTACCAGTATCCGGAGCGTACGACAAAGCCTATTGCCGGCTATCAGTTCTCAACCTACAACACGTACTTCTGGAAAGACTTTGACCCTAACGGCCTGCCCGACACAACATTTGTCTACGACAAGATGCGCAACTACTATGCCGGCGACGAGCCCGCCAGTACAAAGGATGCCGTAGCCCTGCTGATGCAGTATGCCGGCTATGCTGTTCAAACGAGCTACAGCACTACGTTCTCGGGTGCTACCATTGGCTCGCCCGTGAATGCGCTGAAAGAGTACTTCGACTACGACGCCAACATGCGCCTGGTAGCACGTTCGTCTTACTCTGCAGCTCAGTGGGATGAGCTCATCTACAATGAGATGGCTGCCAAGCGGCCTGTACTCATTTCGGGCATGTCGGAGACTGGCACCGGCCACGAGTTCGTCTGTGACGGTTACAAGGACGGTCTTTACCACTTCAACTGGGGCTGGGGCGGCTATTGCGACGGTTACTTCCGTTTGTCGGCACTGTCGCCCAGCGGCAGCGGCATCGGTGGCAGCACGAACATCCTCGACGGCTATAATCGCGATGTGATGGCTGTCGTGGGCATCCAGCCCAACACCCACACCTCAGAAGCAGAAGAGATTGCACCTATCTGCACCTCGTTCTATTTCGATGGCGACTATGTACGTCTGACGCTCGTGGGCTATCAGCCGCAAACCATCAACTATGCCTTTGGCATCGGATACTATCAGGAGGACGGTACGCTGACACAGATTTCAAACATGATTACGAACACGCTGAAGAACGGAATTGCAGTCTCCTACCCCTACTCTATCGACATTGTCAAGTGGCAGTGCAACGAGCCTGGCCGCAACTATAAGATTGTACCTATCTACGCCATCGTCGACGGTGGTACCAACGGATCGCCGGCACCTGCCGGCACCGAGTGGAAAAGCTGTGCACCCTACGGTGTCTACATTAACTTCTGCGCAGACGCTTCAGGAGAGATACAAGTAGACCGTTTCCCACAGGCCAACCTAAGCGTGAAAGGCGTCACCATCAGTGGTCCGCTCACCGCAAAAGCACAGACAAAGGTGACCGTTATCCTTCATAACAACGGCGATGAGTTCGACGACAACATCGCACTCTACGTGGCTGCCCCTGGATGCATCCCCCTGTTGGCCGATGGCGGCAAGCATGTAGTAGGTGCCGATACCGATCAAGGAATAGAGTTCAACTTCACGCCTACCCGTCAGGGCACCTACACGCTCTACACGGTTCATGGCACCGAGGGATTCATCATCGACCAGAGCACTATCGAGATTAAGGGTATGGCACAGTCTACCATTCTGGCCATTGGGGCCGATGGCACCAGCATGGAAGACAAGGACGGCAAGACGCTGATTACATTCCAAGTGAGGAATGTGGGCGGCGCACGCTTCAACGGCACCATCTTTGCCGACCTCTACCGCGTCATCGGTTCTACATCGGTTCGCGAAGTCTCGCAGGAGACAGAGCAGGACATCCTGCCTGGCCAAACCGTGGAAATAACTCTCGAGTACGACTATCTGTCGGCAGGCAAGTACCAGATCAGACTGGCCAACGAGACGCCTGGCGGTGCGAAGAACAACGGCTTTGCCACCTACGACTTCACCATTGAAGAGAAAGAGGAGCAGAGCGAGGACGGCGTTCGTTCAGTCACATTCACAGGCAGCAACGCACCCTACTACACCACGGGCGGCATGCAGCAACAGGAGCCCACCGGTGCCGGTCTGTACATTCACAACGGCAAGAAGGAATTGCACAAATAAGAAAGTAGTAATGAAGGCGAGCCTTCAAAAAAGACGAAAAAAAAGAGGTTCAAAACGAGCCTCTTTTTTGTTTGTGGGCGTTGACGGATTCGAACCGCCGACCCTCTGCTTGTAAGGCAGATGCTCTAAACCAACTGAGCTAAACGCCCTCTCTTGCGAATTGCGGGTGCAAAGGTACATCATTTTTTTTATACTTGCAAGTTTTTTGCTGTTTTTTTTCGAAAAAACCGCTTCCAGCAGCAATAAGTGCAAAAAAATAAAGCAAGTATTTTGAGTAATCAAACTTTTTTTCATATCTTTGCACGTGCAATTGCTATCAACCCTATAACCAATCATAGGCTATTTGTTATGAAACGATTACTCTGTCTACTGACATCAACCTGCATGTGCGCTTTTGGTGCTCATGCACAAATACTGACGACCTCTACCGACGACATGAAGCCCAAGCTGCAGGCTTTCCACCATCTGGACCTCTCGCTCACCACCGGAACGACGGGCTTGGGCATTGATGTAGCGACTCCCATAGGTGACTATCTTCAGATACGCACTGGTTTCTCGTTCATGCCGCACTTCAGCCACACCATGCACTTCGGCGTGCAGGTCGGCGATGACCCTGCCACCAGCCAGTCGAAATTTGAACGGCTGTCAGGACTGCTCACCAGTTTCACTGGTTACAAAGTAGACAATCAAGTAGACATGTTAGCCATACCGACCTATTGGAACTGGAACTTGATGGTCGACGTTAAGCCCTTCCGCAACAAACACTGGCACTTCACCGCGGGCTTCTACTTAGGCAACCGCCAGATAGGCAAAGCATATAACACTACCGAGGACATGCCATCGCTCATGGCTGTTGGCATCTACAACAACATGTACAACAAAGCTGCCAACAACCTGCCATACGCCAGTATAGGCAATGCAGACCTATACCTGCCCACGGAAGTCAGTCAGAAGTTACTTGACTATGGACGAATGGGCATACACTTAGGCGATTACACTCATGATGTCTACTACGACGAAGACGTGGTCATGACAACACCAGGAGGTGACTTCATTGGCGATGATTACTACGACGAGGGCGACATCATTTACCACGGCACGTCTTGGACAGATGAAAACGGGGTGGAGCACGGGCCTGACGTGAAATATCACAAGGGCGATGCCTATCGCATGGTGCCCGACGAAGACTCGATGGCTAAGGCTTGGGCCTACGTGAACCGGTTCAAGCCCTACTTAGGCTTCGGCTATGGCGGTCGCCTGATGAAGAACGATGACCGCTGGAACATCTCGTTCGACTGCGGCATACTCTTCTGGGGCGGAAAGCCAGACATCGTCACACACGACGGCACCGACCTCGTCAACGATGTAGAAAACATCGGTGGCAAGGTCGGCGACTATGTGGACTTTATCTCTAAATTCAAAGCTTTCCCGGTGCTCAACCTGCGCATCACGCGACGGCTCTTCTAAGGCTTTACCTCAACGACCCACCATCACCTTGCGGCCATTGACAATGTAGAGGCCACGGGGCAGGCCCTTTAATGTAGTGACCTGTGAGCGTACCTTACGACCAGTCGGCGTATAGACATCGACCGGACGCTCAAACGTCAGACCGACAATTGCATTGAGCTCTTTGACGGTGAGATTGCCGTTGACATAACTGAGGGTATAGTTCTGTGCCTCACCGCCCGACACGACGATGGCATATTCGCCAACAGGGCTATCGGCTGTTGCCTCAGTTGTGGCGACAGGTTTTGCAATGAGAACGCTCTCGTCATCATTATTACGCCATCCTTCGTATTTCAGTTCAAACACTGGGTTCTCCTGTCCTGCCTCACGCTCATAGTTGCCGACAGAGACAGTCAGCGGAGCCTTTGTGATGGTCAGCTTACCATTCACAAACTGCAGACGAGGATAGGTCAACGTGCCACGTGCGACGACAACATCATACTCGCCGACGGAAGAAGTCTTCGTTGCCGAAGTGGTGACGGCAGGAGCGCCTTCGGGCAGCGTACCGCCAGTAGTGGTATAAGCCAGCGCAGGCACCTCATCACCATAGACCATCTGTGCATCGGTAGCCGTGATGGTCAGTGTTGGCACTTCATTCACCTTCAACACACCATTAATATATATAAAGGTGTAGTTCTTTGCCTCGGCTCCTGAAGGAGCAATGGCATACTCGCCAGGTTTAAAGGTTGCGAACTCAATGAGCGCAGCCTCTGGAGCACATGCAAAAGCAGGAGCCACAGTCAGTACGCTCTCCGTCTGACCATTCTTGAAACCCTCGTATGAAGCAGTGAAAGAAGGCAGAGCATCGGTCTCAGCAATTGTTCTGTTCTGGGCAGTAACGGTAATAGGAGCCTTGGTAACAGTCAGCGTACCATCGACAAACTTTAAGTTCGGATAGTCAACGCTACCTTTGGCAACGGTAATGGCATAAGAGCCCACGTCGGTAGTGGCCGTTGCTTCACAAGTCAGCACGGGCGTACCCGTCAACGTGCCACCAGAGACAGTATAGGTCAGGGCAGGTACGTTGCCACCATACTCCATCGTCTGGCTATTGGCTGTGATGGTAATGGGGTCTGCCTCTAAGATGGTGAGGGTACCAGCCACATAGCTAATGTTATAGTTTGTTGCCGATGCGCCACTCACAGTGATTGTGTAGGTGCCGGGCGCTTTGTCGGCAGGTACATTTGATGTAATAACAGGCTTTGCCGTCAATACACTTTCGGTCTCCGCATTTTTCAAGCCCGAATAGTTCACAGCAAACTGTGGAAGGGGCTCGTTCTGCTTGATGGTATAACTCTGGGCCGTAATGGTCAGAGGAGCTTGGGTCACGGTCAGCTTACCATTGACCATCGTCAACTCTTTGTTCGTCACCGAACCGCGACTCACAACGATGTCGTAGACGCCTACGGGCGATGTGGCAGTGGCGCTGCAAGTCAGTGTGGGTGTACCTTGCAGGTCATGACCTGTTGAGGTGTATCCAAAAGTCGGGTTGGCCTCACCATAGACACGGCTGTAGCTGTTGGCTGTAACGACGACGTCATCCTTAGCTTTCTCAGCGTCATACTCTGACTGAGTCACAAGCGTAATCTCGTCTGGTGAGCCTGCCGGCACGACCAGATAGGCACGGTTGCGGGGCACAATGCTACCAGTAAACTTTACAAAGCCCAACTTACCCTTCGACGTGACACCAAGCACACGCATGGTGTTTGCGTCATAGGCGAGGTAGTTGTAATGGAACTCTCCAAGCTTTGGCTCCATATTGTCAAAATAAACGCCTTTCAGCAAGTTGTTGGTAGGGGCGGCGGAAGTGGTACTATTGACAAGATTCAGGCGATTGTCATTGGGTGTTGCTCCTGCACATAGCACAATGACCGCCGTACCTGACGGGACTGTGCCTGTCAACTCTTGCCATACGGCCATATCGCCATCGACCTTCGTCACGACATACGATTTCATGCCTGACGATTGGAACGTATAAGGGAACGACGCAAAGAAGCTTGTATAGCGCTGACTGCCTACGGTCACTTCTGCAGGCAAGCCAAAATATTGATTGTCGGCCTGATTGACAGGAAGAATACTCCAATTACGGAAAGCACCAGAGCCGTTCACCTGCAGATAGCCAAAGGGCTCGTCGTCAGCACCTGCCTCATCAGCCAGAACAATCGTCTGACCAGCATAGACGCCCGAAGCTTGATAGGTGCCGCCACCAGCACTGGTGATAGTGAGATAGCGACCGGTGATGACATACGAGTCAGTACTTTGCGAACGTAAGATATAGCCTCCACTACCTTTCTCTATATACATCACCGTAGAAGGATCGGAGACAGCCCTGTCGAAACCAGGAATCGTGACGATTGCATTCACATCGTAGCGGGTGCTGGTCACGTTGACTCCTTGCGACTTATTGTCTACAATACTTATATACCGCTTTGTCTTGAAGTTTTGCACACGATAATAGCCATCACCACTAAGCTGAGCTAAGACAGGCACAGCAAACAATAGCAGCAACAGGGGAATAATAGCTTTTCTCTTCATGTCTAAATATATTATCCTTATACGCTATAACTAATACGGGCGCAAAGTTACGACATTTCTGCCGATACGCCAAACATTTAGGTTGCTTTTTAGTAAAAAATAAGACAGACGGGTCAACATCTGTCGACCCGTCTGCCTTATACTTGTATTATCTACTTACCGATTACTCAGCGATGCAGATGGTTACACGGTTCTTGTCGTTCTCAGCAAACGGCTGCTCGGTGTCACCCTTGCTGTCGGCAATGATGCGCGAGCGGTCGATGCCACGCTTCACGAGCGTGTCGACAACGACCTTCGAGCGGCCCTCACCCAGACGCTTGTTGATAGCGGCGGTACCGGTGCCCTTATCAGCATAACCAGTAACGGTAACCTTTGCGTTGGGATATTTGTTCAGGTAAGCCACGACATCGTCGATCTTCGAACCCTCAGTATCCTTAATGCGGTTGCTGTTGATAGCGAAGAACACGTCGCGACGGAGAGGCTCGACAACGACCTTCTCGTCAGCGGGCTCCTTCTCAACGTAAACGGGCTTCTCGACAACCTTCTCTACGACACGCTCGATAACGCGAGGCTCCGGACCCTTCACCTCACGGGTGGTGTAGGTGTCACCCAGGGCGATCTTCACGCCTGCGAGAGCGTTGAAGTACCAGTCGGCATTGCCGGCGGGCTTCGAGTTGTAGTGGTCGGTCAGCGTGTTAGCGCTCAGCTCAAGGCCGAGGCTCACGCGGTCGCTCAGACGGAAGTCGGCATTAGCGCCAAACTGGCCAACGAAGCTCACCTTCGTGCCGTCCCAGAGGAGGCTCAGCGGGGTGTTCAGTGTCGAACCGTTGCTGGCAGCATAGGTGAAGAAGGGATCGCCGTTGATGATAGCATCCACATCGGCAGCCTCGTCGTTGCCCCAAGCGATGTTGGCACCCAGACCACCATAGACGCTGAAGTTGAAGACGCGGTTGGGGTTGTAGCCACAGAACAGGTTCGAGAGGTTCACTGTCAGGTCAACCGTGGGAGCAACATACTTCCACTTCCAATCGAAGTAACGGCCCTGAGCCTTACCATAGTCCGAACCACCCTTGCTCTGCCAAGCGTTCACAGCCAGGCGCAAGCCCAGTGACTCATGGAACTGATAACCCAGTGCAGCCTGAACGTTGTACGACAACAGATCCTTGGTTTCAATCTCACCCAGCGTGTACTGGGCACCCAGAGGCTGAATCTGAACATACCAGTGGGGATTAAAGACATACTCTGTCTTTGTCTCCTGGGCTGATGCTGAGACGAAGCCCAGCATCAGCATGCAAGAGAGAATTGATTTCTTGATATTCATAGTTTTTGTTCTTTATTCAGTTAGACGCTCTTGTTTACTCAGCAACTTTCACATAGAACTTCTCGGCAACCACCTTACCGTCGTAGTCGACAGCAGAGTAGAGGATCTCATAGGTGTAACCCTTCTTGCCCTGGAATGCCATGAAGGGACCATAGCCACCGTCAATGACCTTCTTGAAGTTCTCCTGACCGTTAGCGGCATCGAGTACGCTCTTGCAGGTAGCATCGCCACCCTTAGCGCTCTTACCGTCCTTCATGACGTTGGTCACAGCCACAAACTTCTTGTAGGCGGGACATACCGTCTCAGCATTGTAAGTGGTGAGAGCAATCTCAAAGTTCTCAGTCTCAATAGTAGCAGGCTTGTTGTACGACTGAGTCAGACGGAAGTACTGGTTGCCACCGACGCGACCGACGATGAACGGCTGCAGATACTTGTTGGGAGTCATGTACTTACCGACACGAGCATTCACCTTGTCAACATATTCAGCAATCAGATTCTTCACATAGTCAACAACCTTGCCAACCTTACCAGTGAGGTTCGTGTACTGGTTCTTCAAATTGTTAATCTGACCAACCACGTCGGCGATGTACGTGTTGATGTCAGTGCGCATCTTGTCAATCTTGGTGTTGGCGCTGTTCATCACAGAGTCAAGGTCGTCATAGAGCTCCTGGAGCTCATCCTTCATATCAACATCAATCGTGAAGGTGAGGTGTACGGTCTTATTGTTGGCATCAACGGTGACATTATCAACCGTCACTGTCTGAGAAGGAGTGTCAACCCACTTACCTTCAACAACCGTAACACCAATCTGAATCAGCTTTCCAGTAGTTCCAGCTTTAGTAGTCTTGTTATCATCAAGATAAGCAATTCCTCCAGAGATAACTTTCACAGTCTCGGGATCCACATAGCTGTCTCCTGCGCTATCCTTACCATCACCATCTTCATCGATAACGTACTTGCCTTCAGAATTGGTGAGATACGACTTCACTTCCTCGCCTTCAACCCAAACCTTTGCAGCAGGAACGGTCACGGTGATAGGATCAACAGTCAGGGTGCCAAGGCTTACATTCACGTCCTTATCGAAGCTAACAGTAATGTTTGCTTTACCGGTCAGATCCTTGTTCAGGGTAAGTAGCGTGAATTCATCGAGAACCAGAGCCTCAACGTGGATACCCAGAGATTCCCATGAAGGAATGTTCACCTTAACACGTTTCACCACACGATCAATCAGCTTGTCAACGAAGCGCTCCACGCGGTTCAGTCCAGGAACGCCGTCGAACTGATAGTCCTTCAGGAAGCCGAACGACAGCGGCTTGATGGTAGCAGCAGCGATGTCGTACTGAGAAACGACAGCCATGTCCTTGCCAGTAGCCTCGTCGGTCCAGGCAGCCTTCACAGCGTCCAGCTCGATGAGCTCGTTCACGTTCTTATAGATGGTGGTAGCAATCTCCGTTACGTTGATACCATTGCGGAAGTTCTTCACATCCTTCACCACATCCTTAGCAGCAGACAGGTCGACATTCAGGCGAGTGCGTGCGTTCATGGCAGCCTCCTTCGAAATGGTAGCCTGAGCAGCATAGAAGCCGTTAGAGCTCTGAGCGTCGTTGTTGATAGAAGCACGGGTGTAACCGGCGGTGAGCACGTGGTCGGTCTTGCCGATAGGCTCAAGCTTCACAGGAGACTCCTCGTCCTGGCTGTTAATCAGCGAGAACTCGGTGCCAGTGAAGTCGCGGTTGGTGGGATTCACCGTCAGGAACAGGATACCGGCATTGCCAGTCTTACCGTCGCCAGCAAGGATGAACTGCTGACCCATATCGAGGTAGCCCTCCACATTCTTGAGGTCACCAATCATAGCAATATCCTCATCTGTAATCACAGTGTACTCATCAGGCAGAGCGTAGTAAGCCTGACGACGAGTCGGGAACTGCAGACCCTCTGAGGGGATGGCACCGTGGTAAGCGGCCAGCACGTTCGAGCGGATGCCAAACGGCGTATTCAGTTCACCGAAGACGGGATTATGAGTGCCATTGATCTCAATGCCAGTGATGAACTTAGCCATAGAATTCTTGATCTTCTCGACCTCACCCTGGAGTTTCTCTATGGCTTCCTTGTTCTTCTGGATGTCAGCCTTAGCCTCGTCAATCTGATCCTGCAGATCTGTCAGCTTTTCGTTAACCTGCTGAGCGAAAGTCTCATACTCAGAACGGAGGGCAGAGATGGCAGCAGTGTTATTAGCGATCAGGGTGTCATGCCCAACGAGCTTCTCCTTGATACCGTCAATCTCACCGTTGATGCTATCCTTCACAGCGTTCAGGACAGAATCAACCTGGTTGAACAGCGTGACAGCGAGGATGCTGTCTTTCACGATGCCTTCCTTCAGATCGTTGGTAACCTGTGCCAGGCTATCGATGCGGCGGGCCAGTGAATCGTCGGTCAGGTTGAGATCGGCGATCTGAGCCAGAATCTGCTGGTCAACAGCCTCAAGAGCATCAATGCGAGCACTATTGGCATCAGCAAGAGCCTTAGCGGCAGCAGCAGAGTCCTTAACAGCAGCCAGCTTATCGTTCAGATTTACAACATCATTTTTCAGATTTACCACCTCACTGCTCAGCGTGGTAACGGTGTTGTTGAGCGTGCTAACGAGGTTGTTCAGAATGTAGATGCTATCCTTGTTGGTGGTCACCTGACTGCTCAGCGTGGTCACCTGACTGCTCAGCGTGGTCACCTGACTGCTCAGCGTGGTCACCTGACTGCTCAGCGTCGTCAGCTTGTCGCGGTTATCCTTAG
>ODAI011056246.1_pt1 | contig 11434 bp, 12 predicted proteins | sample 1539321 | NCBI WGS metagenome assembly ODAI01 (sample SAMN02144231, study PRJEB22623) | gut metagenome | biome: sheep rumen | host: Ovis aries | place: New Zealand
CTACCGGCGTGGGCAAGACTGAGCTTGCAAAGGCACTCTCAGAGATACTCTTCGATGACGAGCGCAACATCATCCGTATCGATATGAGCGAATACATGGAGAAATTCAGCGTGAGCCGTCTCATCGGAGCGCCTCCCGGATACGTCGGCTACGACGAGGGCGGTCAGCTCACCGAGGCTGTAAGGAGAAAGCCATATTCAGTCGTTCTCTTTGATGAGATAGAAAAGGCTCACCCCGATGTGTTCAACATCCTGCTCCAGGTACTCGATGACGGCCGTATCACGGACTCTCAGGGACGCACTGTGGACTTCAAGAACACTATCATAATACTCACGTCCAACCTGGGTTCACCCTTCATCCTTGACGGCATAGACTCATCCGGTGAGATAACCGAGGATGCCCGTGCAAAGGTAGACGCTCTGCTGAAACAGCAGTTCCGTCCGGAATTCCTCAACCGTCTTGACGAGATAATCTTCTACAAGCCGCTGACCAAGGAGAACATCATGAAGATAGTTGACCTCATGCTGGCAGACCTCCAGAAGAGACTTGATGACAAGCACATCCGCATAAATGTCAGTGAAGCAGCCAAGAACTACATCGTCGAGTGCGGCTATGACCCCAACTTCGGCGCACGTCCGCTGAGAAGGTTCATCCAGAGCAAGGTGGAGACTCTCGCCGCTAAAAAGATAATCGGCAGCAACCTTTCTGCCGGCGACGTGATAGATATAGACCTTGATGAAAACGGAAGGCTCTATGCAGACTGACCGCATAAAACAACGAAATACAGGCAGACCTTCGGGTCTGCCTGTACTGTTATCTCCATGTACCTTGATTTAGTACGGAAAATAGCCGTTTTCTATTGCTGTTTTGAATAAAAAACGGGCGTCCCACAGCTAAATACAGGGCATTATGTCATTTTTTTGCTATTTCCTTGACAAATCAATATAAAGGGTATATAATTCAATTGTAAAATCTAATACATGGAGGATAAACTTATGACAAAGACCGAGTTAATCAGTGCTGTTGCCGACAAGACAGATTCTACTAAGAAGAACGCTGAGGCCGCTGTAAACGCTATTATTTCCACAATTACAGACGCTCTCGCAAGCGGTGAGAAGGTTTCTATCGTTGGTTTCGGTACATTTGAGGTTCGTGACCGCAAGGAAAAGCAGGTCCTTAATCCCCAGACAAAACAGATGATGACTGCTCCTGCTTCTAAGGCTCCCGCTTTTAAGGCTGGTCAGGCTCTGAAGTCAGCAGTTAACAAGTAATCTAAGGAGGTAATTACAATGCCAAGAGCAAAGAAGGCTGCTGCTGAGGCAGCAGAGGTAAAAGAAACAGTTGTAGCTGCTGCTCCTGCTGCGGAGAAGAAGGTTGCTGAGAAGAAGGCTCCCGCTAAGAAGGCTGCTGCTAAGAAACCCGCTGCTAAGAAGGAGACTGCTGAGGAAAGAAAGGTAGTTATCCAGTACAACGGCGCCGAGGTTGCAGGCACTGATCTCGTTGACAAGGCAAAGGCTGATGCTGGCGTTAAGTCCGCAAAGAGCGTAGTCGTTTACGTAAGACCTGAGATAAACAAGGTTTACTACGTTATCGACGACAATACCTTTGGTAACTTTGACCTCTTCTAATTTACTTTATAAAGTGTGAAAGCTCCGGATGCTCCGGAGCTTTTCTTTTGCAAAAAAATATCCGGCAGACTCTCAGGGAGTCCGCCGGATGTTGCGTTTTAGGAATTATTCAGCAGTTGTTACCTCAGGGAGTGCTTCGATGAGGTCGAGAAGGAGCTTCTGTACTGCCTGGGCGTCCTTTACTGTAAGGCCGTCTCCGGGGTTGCAGCAGTCAGCGTTCACAAGGTTTTCCTCCTTGAGAGCGTTTTCGTCGTCGCCGCCTACACCGTACTTATCCTTGTTTGCGATAGCCTGCATCATGAGGACAACGTCGTTCATAAGTACCTGGCCGTCGCCGGTAGCGTCGCCGTAGAGTACCTTGCTTTCGCCCTTCATGTTTACAGTGCAGCTGACTATCTCATAAGGCTGGTCGATGCTCTTTTCAGCAGAAGCGTCCCAGGTGTTGGACCACCATACCTGAACCTCTGCGGATGTGTCCTCAGCAGGTATCTCGGATACGTCAACTGTGACTTCAAGGTTGCCGTCGGAGTCAGCATTGCCGCTCCACTTGATGTTCTTCCAGTTGTTGTTCTCAGGGTCGTCTACCTGGAATCCGATGCCGCCGCCGATAGATGCACCGGCTGCACCGCTGAGCTTGATGACGATAGTATCCTTTTCGCCCTCCTCCATAGCTACAGTCTGCTTCTGGATAGCGAACTTGTAAGCTGTAGTTGTGGTAGTAACGTTGGGGTCCTTTGTAGTTGTGGTCGTGGTAGTTGTTACCTTTGTGGTAGTAGTAGCATTGGGGTCCTCTTCGTAGGAGTACAGGTCAGCGGGCATCTCATCAAGAGTGAGGCAGTATTCGCTGTTGTACATCTCTATAGTGTCCTCCTTGGTGTTGAACAGGGGGTCAGAGAGGAAGTCTGTCTGTCCGCCGCCGTCGTACCATGTACAGAAGTAGAGCCAGCCGGCCTTGTCGCCTGTGAGGTTGCCTACTGTTGAGAAGCAGTCGTTCTCAGCCATAGCTATCATCTTGGCACCGTTTGTCTTTTCGAGGATGCCGTAGAAGGTAGGAGCTATAGCGCTGTCGTCATGCTCGTAGGAAGCCTGCCAGTTGTTCTCTGCAAGGTACTTGACGCAGTTGTACTTATCGTAGCCAACGATGTCAACGTACTCATCGCCGGGGTACCAGTTCATAGAAGTGTCGTAGTTGTAGCTGTTCCACTCCCAGATAAGGTTGTGGATGCCGTATTTCTCAGTGAGTGTATCGTATGTGAGTCTCCATATCTGCTTGTAGACGTCGGAGCCTGCTGCGCCCCACCAGAACCATGAGCCGGTCTCACCGCCGCCGCCTTCTGCCTCGTGGAGAGGTCTGAAGATAAGGGGAACATTAGCGTCCTGGAGCCTTGTGAGGTAGGATGCGAGCTCCTCAAGAGCGGCCATGTAGTACTCATTTTCCTTTGTGCCTTCAACGATAACGTTAGCGGTGTTGAAGTCTGTAGCTGTATTCTTGGTCTTGGCGTCGTCCCATGAACAGGAGTATGTAGCGTCGTTGTAGGAAACGTTGTCGCCTACTTTGTAGTTAGCGAAGTTCTTGGGAACTGTCAGATGCCATGAAGCAGTAGCGATACCGGGAGCGTCAACATAGGGGTTGTTGGTGACCCACTTGATTATTCTGTCGGTAGTTCCGTCCTCAGTGCCGTAGCCGAGGATATTTGCCTCGTTGAGGAAGTCGAAGCCTCTGATAGCCGGCAGCTTTCCGGTAGTATCCTGGAGGTAGGTGAACTCCTGCTCGAAGTTTCCGCCGTGGCCGTACATATATATCTCCTGCTGACCGGAGATGATATGGCTGCCGTAAACGCTGCTCAGGTAGTTCATAAGAGCCTTTGCCTCAGGAGTAGCCTTGGGGTCGCAGGGACTTGTCTGACTTGCGGTTATGTCAGGAAGAACAGTTGAGGCAACAGTGAAGTAGTCGAACTTTGACCAGCCCCATGAAGCTCTTATGGAGAGTGTGTTCTTTCCTGCGCTGAGCTTGATAGATGTGCTGATAGGCTCGAAGCTATCGCTTTCCGGAATGGAGAGAGAGCCCTGTGATACGCCGTTTATGTACAGGTCCTGCTGCTTTGAGCCGCCTACGCCGTGAGCGTAGATAGTGATGTCGTACATACCGGCTTCACTTACTTCAAACTCAGCCTCGATAGAGCCGTCGCCCTTCATGTAGGCAACGCTTCCGCCGCTTGCAGAGGAGTCAGCCTCGGTCTCGATGGTAGAGGAGAGGGTAGTGTCCTCGAACTCCACCTTGATGCTGTCCGCAGCAACAGCGGTAAAATTGGTGACAGCGCTTGCAGCGACGCCATTGAGAGCGAGAGCTGCTGAAAGTACCGCTGCACCGGCTTTTTTCATCATCTTCAGATACATTTTAATATCCTCCCGTATTATATTTATACCTTAATTATAGTACTCCTTTAATCAAAAATCAATGATTCCCGAAAATTATCATTTTTTTATCAAAATTTTCGTTCAGGTGCACAATGGAAACTGCTGCTCTTTGGCGAAAAGTTAAAAAGCTGGAAATCATTTAAGTGTGTTTAAGCAAAGGAAATATATTAATTTTTATCCGCCGGAAATGATATGAACGCTCATTCCGGGGAAAAAGTCTGTTTATACGGAAAAAACACTTGAAAACCTACAAAACCTATGGTATAATATAAGTACGATTATCGAAAGGAGTGGAAATGTGAAAATATCCACTAAGGGCAGATACGCTCTCAGGATGATGTGCGACCTCGCTCTTCATCAGGATGACGGCTTTGTCTCTCTGAAGGACATCGCTGAGCGTCAGAACATCTCAAAGAAGTACCTGGAACAGATAGTGCCTCTTCTCAATAAAAGCGGCATCCTCAGGACCAACCGTGGAAACCGTGGAGGCTATATGCTGGCTAAAAAAGCTGAGGAGTACACCGTAGGCGACGTACTCAGAGCTACAGAGGGAAGCCTTGCACCGGTAGCCTGTCTGGAGTATGAGCCCAATGAATGCCCCAGGGCAGAGGAGTGTGCTACACTTTTCGTCTGGGAGGGACTTTATGCTGCTATCACCGATTATCTTGACAGCGTGACTCTCAGGGACATCATTGACAAAACTGCCTCTCCGGACGGCGGAGATTATTGTATCTGACCAAAAAAGCTGCTCTGTGCAATGCACAAAGCAGCTTTTCGTTTTAGTTTGCATTTACCCCGGATTCCTTTGCTCCGGCCTCTTCAAGGGCGGATATTTCCTTGTCCTCGTCGTAGGAATCGGCAATTGATGTAAGGCCTTCGATACTGAACGGAACGTTCTTCCAGCCGTCATTCTCCAGGTATATCATACATTCAACGTCGGACTCCTGTTCACCTATAGTGTTGGTCACTGTACAATCGAACTGATAGCCCTCAACAGCGTTGAAGCTGGATGAGCGGGTGTATATGCCGGCCTGTGCGGACACAGCGGCAAAGTATTCATTTGCAGCCTTGAGCTGTTCCTCAGTAAAGGCTGTGGTCTTGTCGATAGAGATTATCTCAGGCTTCTGCTCAATAAGGTCGATATAGCCCTTCTGTCCGGTATTGTAGTTCTGGACGGAGGTATCGTAGAGACCCTGCTCCTTCAGAGCACTTATAGTGAGCTGAGGGTACATATATGACAGGCAGACCTCACCGGAATCAGCAGTGTAGACCGCATCATATATCTCCCTGAGAGCGTCCTCAGCGGACTCGCCCTTTCTGGACTCTCCTGTGACAGTGTTTGTGGATGAAGAAGAAGTGTGCTTTCCGCAGGCGGAGAATGAGCAGGTGAGCATCACTGCCGCCAGTAATATTGATAATGTCTTTTTCATGATTATCCTCCATGATTCATTAACTGCGACTGTAATTATATCACAAGGCAGTGCAAATGTCAATCATCCCCGTAATATTCAGCATTATTCAGTTCGTTTGTTGACAAAGTCCGGCCTATATTGTATAATAAAGTATTGAGCACTTACATAGGAAAGGGAATTGAAAATGCTTATCAAAAGAAATATCGTGTTTCTTACGGCAGGTGTGCTGGCTCTTTCAGCCGGGTCCTGCGGACATAAGAAAACGAAAGAAAAAAATTACCCCTACAGGGGAGCGATAGATGCTTACTGTGCAGCAATGACTGCTGCCGACCCCGACGCTCTCATGGACTGCTCCCTGCCGGCCTCTGCCGCAGAAGCAGTGAAGGCTTCCCCGGACCATGATGCTATTTATGCAGACGGCAAGAAAAGCCTTGACGGCCTGAGAGACCAATGGGTGAGCGACTTCGGCGGCTCTCCGGAAATGTCCCTTGCAGAGGTGAAAAAAGAAACCAGACTCACAGAGGAGCAGTGCGGCTGTGCTGAGGACTACCTCATAAGTGCGGCTGCCGATTATGGAGTGACCCTCTCTGACGTGGACGTTACCGAGGGCTATGAGACTGACCTTACCCTGAGTCTGAAAGGCAGTGAATATGAAACTGAGATGAACAAGGTATGCTGCGTGGTGAACATCAGCGGCGACGGCTGGAAGCTGATAACGAGTCCTGCCGATAAATTAAAGTGAAACAAGGACAGAGGAGGATAATATGAGAAAGATAACTGCTATCATTACTGTACTGGCCCTTACTGCCTGCTGCATGACTGCCTGCGGAGACACTGACGGCAGCCGAAGCGAAAGCTCGTCTGAGCCTGAGACAAAACCTGGCCTGACATCTGAAACTCCCGTGTCAGAACCGGCTCACTACATTGCACTTGAAAGGTACCTGGCTGCCATGAGCGAGGAGGACACTGACGTTTTCCTGAGATTCAGCTTCCCGGATACCATGTATGCCCAGTATCAGCAGGACGGCACTCTTGATACCATAGCCGGTCAGAGCCTCTATTACATACAGGATGCAAAGGACTCCTACAAGGAGACCTGCGGCGATAACATCGTTTTTTCACTTGACGAGGTGCTCTATGAGAAGGACCTCACCCGTGAGCAGCTTGCCTGTGCTGACAACTATTTCAGCTTTGAGGGCCTTGCAGGAGATGATATTTACGTCAGCAAGGGCATCTCTATGGACTACAGACTGAAAGTAACAGGCGACAGCGGTGAGGACTACCTTGAAACACAGGTTTGTATGCTCCTTATCGAAGGCGACGGCTGGAAGGTCTACAGCGACACTCCGGAGTCCCTTGTGGAGCTGTATTCTGAAATATCACAGCCTGAAACTACCACTCAGGAGGTGACTACAGCTCCGGTGACCACCGCTGCATCAGAGACCACATCACCGTCCTCTCTGCCCGGCACCTCAGACACAAGTGACTACTATATCCCAAGTATGCCCAGTATCTGCTTCATTTCGATGATAATGGACCTGAGACCTATATCATACGGCGGTGAGACCAGCTACCACGGTTCATCGGCGGTATTCCCCACCGATTACTGGGACAGCATTTCCGAAAGCGGTCACTATTTCGATGTCAACAAGGAGATAGAGCCATACCTTAGCAGCATTTACAATGAGATAGTCGCTGAGTGCGGTGAATCTCCCTCAATACTTTCCGATAAAGCTGAAAACACTGTACTGCTCACCGACGAGCAGCTCAGAATGGCTGAAAGCTACTATCAGACCCTGATAGACCGCTACGGCCTCACTCCCGTGACCATAAAGTTCATCGGAGGTTTTTCTGCCGACATCACCATGAAGTGTACCTCCGGGGACAATACCATATACAAGACGGTCAACATGATTTCCCTGACTACCGACAAGGACCAGGACTGCTGCCTGCCGTTCTCCTGTGATGAGCTGGCAGCGCTTACAAGCTGAGGCGGTGTGCTATGGACAGAACTATACTAATAATCGAGGACGATACCGATATAAACAATATGCTCCGGACCCTGCTCACACGAGCAGGGTACCGTACTGTCAGCGCCTATTCCGGCACAGAGGGACTGCTGGTACACAACAGCTCCGTTGACCTCATCCTGCTGGACCTCATGCTCCCCGGACGGAGCGGTGAGGATATTATCTGCGAGCTCAAAGCTGCCTGGGACGTACCGGTGATAGTCATGAGCGCTATCCACGACATCAGCAAAAAGGTGGACCTCTTTGCCCTGGGTGCCGATGACTACGTGACCAAGCCCTTCCACAATGAGGAGCTCCTTGCACGTATAGCCGCAAGGCTCAGGGGAGGTCCGGGAGCGCCGGAGGAAAACAGGCTGGTCTACAAGAACATAGAGCTGGACCGCAGCAGCTATTCCGCAGTATGCTGCGGCAAAGACCTTGAACTCTCACGGCACGAGTTCGAGCTGCTGGCCATGCTGATGAATGACCCATCACGGACCTGTACCAAGAGCATGATATACGACACGGTCTGGGACTACGAAAATTCCGCAGATGATAACACTCTCAACGTCCACATAAGCAAGCTGCGGAAGAAGCTGAAGGAATGTGACCCGGATACGGAATACATCGAGACAGTATGGGGCATAGGCTACCGGATGAAGAAGTAGGTGTGTCATGTACATTGTGATAATAGTATGCCTCTCCCTGCTGTGCCTGATACTTACAGGGACTCTCATCATACGGCACCGGACAGCGGTCCGGACTGCGGCGGAGATAAGGGAGATACGCTCAACAGATACGAACAGGCTCATACACAGCTCCGCAGGGGCACTTCCCAATGAGCTGATAAATGAGATAAATGCCATTCTGAAAGACCTCCGGCAGTGTGAAGTGGAGTACCAGAGGAAAAATCACGACCTGGAGCAGATGATGACCAATATCTCCCATGACCTGAGAACTCCGCTGACCTCCGCAATGGGCTACATAAACATGGCTGGGGACACATCTCTGCCTGATAAGGAAAGGGAGCGGAGCGTCCGCATCGCAGAAAAGCGCATGGAGCGCCTTGAAGAGCTGATAAGCTCCTTCTTTGAATTCTCCAGGATGATATCCTCCGGAAAGGTCCCGGAAAAGGAGGTGCTGAACCTCAACGCTGTGCTGGAGGAGTCAGCGGTACACTACTTTGACGACTACTGCGCCCGCAGAAGAGCTATCGACATCCGTGGAGATACAGGCAGGCTCCTCGTATCCTCCAACCGCAATACCCTTATGAGGATATTCGATAACCTTATAAGCAATGCACTGAAACACGGCTCCGGAGACCTTATAATAACCGTCACGGACGGCGAAAGAGCGGCACTGAGCTTTGAAAACGGCCTTGATGACCCCGGCCTTGACCCACGGCGGATATTCGACGAGTTCTATACCACGGATATTTCCCGTACCAGGGGCAATACCGGCCTGGGACTGGCCATAGCAAAGCAGTTTACCATGCTGCTCGGAGGCGAGGTCTCAGCGGAGTGCAGCAGCGGAAGGTTCCGGATAAATATTGAGTTCCCGAAACAGTGAGACAGGAACTGAAGGACATAATTATCGACGAAAGGAATAAGAAACATGAAAAAAGAAAAGACTACCGGGTCCAGAGGCGGATTCGGCTCAAAGGTAGGATTTGTCCTTGCAGCGGCAGGCTCTGCTGTGGGACTGGGCAACATCTGGCGATTCCCTTATCTTGCAGCAAAGTACGGCGGAGGTATATTCCTGCTGGTGTACATAATCTTTGCAGTTACATTCGGATTCGCTCTTATGCTTACTGAGATAGCCATAGGCCGCAGAACAGGCAAGAGCGTTATCGGAGCCTACCGCTCCGCAGATAAGAGGTTCGCACCTCTGGGCTGGCTGGCAGCAGCTATACCGGCGCTCATCCTTCCTTATTACTGCGTTATCGGCGGCTGGGTACTGAAATACATGACGGCCTTCTTTACCGGAAAAGGAGCTTATATGGCGGAGAATACCACTGACAGCGCCGGCAATGAGATAAGCCGTTTCGCAGAGTTCATCAGCGGCTTCGGACAGCCTGCCGTATTCTTCCTTATCTACGTTCTCATAGGCTCTGCGGCAGTAGTGCTGGGAGTTGAAAAGGGAATAGAGAAGGTCAGCAAGATACTCATGCCGGTGCTGCTCATTCTCATCATAGGCATCGGCGGATATACTCTTACTCTTAAAGGTGCAGGGGAGGGCCTGAAATACTACCTCCTGCCCAATGTCAGCGGATTCACAGCCGGTATGTTCCTCAAGACCATTGCCGCCGCAGTCGGACAGCTCTTCTACTCAATGTCCATAGCAATGGGCATCATGGTGACCTACGGTTCATATATGCGCAAGGAGGACTCCATTGAAGGCTCAGTCCGTCAGATAGAGATATTCGACACAGCAGTAGCATTCCTGGCAGGACTTATCATCGTGCCCTCAGTGTTCATTTTCTCCGGCGGAGACAAGGACTCCATAAAAGTCGGCCCCGGACTCATGTTCGACACTCTCCCGAAGGTGTTTGACTCCATGCCCGGCGGACAGTTCATAGGTGCGGCGTTCTTCGTGCTGGTAGCCCTTGCAGCCCTGACCTCATCCATATCCCTTATGGAGACAGTCACAGCGGTAGTCATAGAGAAATTCGGTCTCAGCAGGGCAAAGAGCTGCGGTGTTGTCATCGTTTTCACTATCATCATCGGTATGCTCTCAGTACTGGGCTACAGCAAGTGGTCTGACTTCACTATCTTCGATATGCAGATACTGGACTTCTTCGACTTTGCCACAAACAACCTGATGATGCCCGTCCTTGCATTCATGACCTGTATCATGATAGGTTATGCTGTCAAGACCAAGTATGTTGAGGAAGAGGTAATGTACGGAGAAAAGCAGTTCCGTTCAAAGAAGCTCTATGAGGTAATGATAAAGTATATATGTCCTGTGTGCATGATAATGATACTCATTACTCCATTTGTCACAAAGATATAAGGCAGCACCGCACAAAGACCGCCTGACGTCTTTGTGCGGTATTGCCCTAAGCAGAAGCCCCCGGCATATGCCGGGGGATTGGTATTTTCCGGAACATTGTCCGCATATCCTTTAAAGAGGTGATGCTATGGACGAAGAAAAAATCGAGGACCGGGAGGAGGAAGAGCTCCTGAAGGAATACCGGAGCACCGGAAAGGAAGGGGGAGCTCCGGCGGCACAGGCGGTGGTATGCCTTGGAGCTGCCGGGGCAGTATGGCTGACAGGAAGGATAAGTCCGGGGCTGGGAGGGGAGCTTCTGGCTAAGATAAAGGCGCTCTCGGAATCTCCGGCGGAGCTCATCCCTGACCCCATAGAGCTTTTGCTCAGGCTCATTGATAAGCTGTAGGGTAGGGGGAGTCAGTCTCCGGGTGCATTTTTCGTTCCTCCTTTTCAATGCACTTTTTTTCCTGTTCCTGCCGGAGCGTGCCGGGGACTTCTATATTTCCTGCATCCTCCATGAGCTTGGGCACATACTGACAGCGGCAGCACTGGGACAGCGGCTGCTCTCGGTGGACATGAGAGGTACCGGGATACTGATGATACCTGAGAAAAAAGCCGCCGCTCCCTTTAGCCATGGACTTGCAGTCCTGCTTTCGGGGCCGGCGGTAAATCTTCTGCTGTGGGCAGCCGCCTCCGGGGAGCTTGCCGGGACCAGCCTTGCCCTTGGGCTCTACAATCTGCTGCCCTACAGTCAGCTTGACGGGGGAGCTGTTCTGGAGCTGCTCATTTCCGGCACATCCGGCGAGCGTACAGCGAGGAGAGTACTTCTCGGGGCGAAGCTGGTTCTTTCAGCAGGACTGTTCATTGTGTCTCTGAGGGACGTCCGGGCAATTCCCTTGCTTATCGGGTCTGTGCTTCTTCTTGCCGGGGATATGTAAAAAGGGACTGCAGGAGCAGTCCCTTTTGCAATTATCAG
>ODAI012516936.1_pt1 | contig 11434 bp, 10 predicted proteins | sample 1539321 | NCBI WGS metagenome assembly ODAI01 (sample SAMN02144231, study PRJEB22623) | gut metagenome | biome: sheep rumen | host: Ovis aries | place: New Zealand
AGTTCACTAAGTTTGTCGTCAACAAAAGTATAGTCAATTTTTTTACATATACTTTGTTTCAAGTTCATACCTCGCTGGTATCTTCTGTCTTCCAATCCAAGCAATTCAAACAAGCTATCTATGCGTGAATTCCTACTTTGTTTATCGTTGCTGTCAGTTCTATCAAAAGTGATAAAACTTTTATGATTCAAAATAGAAAAAACAGTACCATGAAATGAGTCCGTACAAATATACTCAGCGCCTCGTATAAGATTCAAAAACTCAATAGGACCAACTTCAAACATTTTCCTATCTCCAAATAATAAATCTCGTTCTACAAACTCATCCATGAACGGGATTGTTACTATTTTTAAACCGGTTTCTTTTTTTAACACATCAACTGCATCTCTATGTTCTTCGTTATTTCCTAGAAAATAAGCTAATACATACGGTTCTTGAATAATCTTCTCTCTACCAAAAATACCTTCCCATTCCGCTCCAGAGAATAATAAAGTGGGATCAAGTGCTAAAACGGCATTTCTTCCAGTAAGTTCGCGTACAATTTCAGCTCCACGCGTTTCTCTTACAGAAAGAGAATCTATTCGTTCAAGATACTTCGTAGTCATTTTTCTTTGATTTGACGGTATGTTACTTACACCAAAGCTAGTAGAAAAGGAGATTTTCTTTATAGAATTAGGAACAAATAACAAGTTATAAAACTTACTTTTTATTCCTGCTGGTGTCCATAACTGATCACTACCAACGATAAATGCCTCATAATTCTTTGTTCCATTAACGAGTTGATTGTATCCCCTATAAATTCTCGAATATGGACCTATAAATGATTCTCTATATTTTGATATACATCTATTCCGAACTGCATTTCCTTGTTGAACTTCTGGATACTTTCTTATTCGCCTTTTTTTTTCATACGAAATAATCTTCCCCTTCATAAAGTATGGGTTAAACAACCTAGTAATATTCGTAATATAAAATATAAGAGTACGTTTATCGTAACGAATTATCTCATAACTCCACCCAACCTGTTCTATTGCTTTTTGTGTTGCTAATATTTGAAGCATACTACCAAAATTATCACAGTCATATCGCACACAAAGCCCAGCTGTCTTCATCAATCATACTCTCCTTTAGTTATCCTAAAATTTCTCTATAAAAAGTTCCCTCTTTTTTTGTATCTCTATCATTAAACTTATATGTAAGCTTATGGAACGGTGTCTGCAGTTTAATATTATCCCATATATCTTCATCATATTTATCAAACAGCCTTAACAGTAAAACATGTGGAGTTGCATTATCCCTCGGAATAATTGCTTTCCAATCCTCCTCGTACTTTTCCAACACAATAGAAATAAAGGCATGAAGAAGAAAGTAATCTACCATACTATTACTCTCCTTCCAATACTCATAGCAAAGAGTTCTCGTAGCCATCAATACTTTGTTGTTACTTTTAGCACTCATAAGCCAACTAGAAATATAAAAAGATTTTCCATCTCGACCTGGCTTTAAAGACTGAAACATAAATAAATCAGATTCAAAAAAGTATCTAGGTATATTTGATTCTTTTTCTGTACACAATACTGTAGCGTCCAACCACACCCCCCCATAACGAATCAATAATTCTAAACGAAGTAAATCAGTAAGATGTGTATGCGTAATAATTCCCTTTTTCCATTTATCAATTATGTATTCAGGAAATTGGACATATTCATGCATATTATCAGATGTGATTAAAACAATCTCATGTTCAGTAAAGTTTTCTTTCAATGATTGATAACACCTTTGTACAAGTGTTGGCGCATTTTCTATTCCTTGAAACCAGCATATCCAAACTCTATTGCAGTATTCATGTGGAAGAGCTTGATTATAGTTATCATCAAAGTTCTCCAACTTCTTACGATACTTTTTCTCCAACTTTTGCTTAATCTTTAACTGTGTAGATTGACGTAATATTTCTAGTGCTGTCCTACTTCGTCCAAGAAGAAGAAATTCCCCTAACGCTGTTCCAAAGCAACCATTTTTTATGTAATGCTCTATCAGTTTTATTCCACCCTGTTTTTGGAACGTTTCTTTTAACTTCATTCTTTTTTCCTTATTTTCTTATAAATCAAATTCCATGTTCTTTTCCATAATTCTATAAACGCGATTAACACGATTACTATAATAATCCAACTAGTAAAATAACTAGCTATGCCATTTTCAAACAAGTATAACAAATGTAATTTCTCAATAACTCGATATATAACCATTTGTCCCAAGTACAATTCAAGACTGATACCACTTAAATACTTCATAACTCCGTTACTAAGAAATGCACTTTTAACACTTATGGCATACATAAGCCACATCATGAATAAGATGGTATTTTTTAGCATAACAACAGCAGAATTCTCATTCGGTAATAAATACCAAATTACTGAAATCCCTAAACATCCCCCCAGCCAAATCCATCGAACTTTATTAATAATTTTCTTAATTGATTCCCTGTATAAATATACAATTCCCCCCCCAATAAACCATGGACTGCAATAAAGAATATTATGCCTAGATGCAAAACCTTCAATCACAAATACATCCGAAAAATAATAAATTGAAGTTATCAAACTTAGACAAATTGATATAGCGAAAGATATAATCGCTCTTTTTTTATCCCAACAAATAAACACTACAAACGGAAAAAGCATATAAAATAAGAATATAACTCCAATTGTCCAGCTAACCCCTATCACATTGGGTTGATTGTTAGGAAGTAAACCAAATACCAAAGTGGACTCCATGATTCCCTCCATGATATGAGACCTACTTCTATTTACAACAACATCAATCAATATCAATGTTATAAAAAACGGAAGAATCTTCTTATAACGTTTATTATAAAATGAATTCAAATCCATTGATGAATCCTTGAACCGTTCATAATAACCGCAAAACATACCAAATCCACTGATCATAATAAACAGCGCTACAAAATGCGTCCACGAAGCTCTCAATTCATCAAGCAATGGCGGAATATCATATTTTGCATTCGCCTGAATATGCATTGCAATAATTAGCAGGCAAGAAATAACTCTTAAACCATCTAGGTTATCATACCTTTCTTTCATCTTTTAGACCTACTCTCTAATTATAATCGTATATCTTTGACACTATTAAATGTTAATGTAGGCTTAATCTCACTCCTTCTTATTTCATCTAAAGATGTCTCCCCTGTTAAGACAGCTATAGTTGTAACTTTGGCATTTATTCCCGTGGCTATATCTGTATAGAGTCTATCTCCTACAACCACTGTTTCTTTAGTATCGTACTTATACTTTGCTCTAACAATATCAACCATTGTAGGCTCAGGCTTTCCAATAAAAACCGGCCATTTGCCAGTAGCGTTTTTTAGCATACTGCATATAGATCCACAATCTGGTATAAACCCAAATCTAACTGGACATACCCAGTCCGGGTTTGTTGCTATATATACTGGATTTTGTGTGCTTAGAATCTCACAAGTGTTGTTAAGTTTTTCGGTTGTAAGTTCTGTATCGAACCCCACCAATACCACATCTACTGGTTCAACATTTTCGGTCACATTTATTCCCGCAATTTTCAACTCATTTACAAGGCTCTTCGTCCCCTGACAATATACTTTTGTTCCAGGTTTATTTAGTTTCAACCATAGAATGGTTGCCTGCGCAGACGTGAAAAAATTCTCCTCTTCTGCTCTAATGCCTAATCTCTTCACCTTTTTTACATAGTCCGCCACAGATTTAGAAGAATTGTTAGTAATAAACACATATTTTCCGCCTTTACGTGATATTGAATCAAGAAGATCTATTGCCCCTTCAAAAATCTTTTCTTCTTCATAAATCGTTCCATCCATATCAAAAAGCCAAAGTCTTTTATTAGACAAATCTGCTTCTTTACCAAAACAATCTAGAAGCATTATACTTCCTCCGAAAACAATTTTTCTGCTGCCGATAAATCTTCATGATTATCGATTTCAAGCCAACGTCCATCTAACCGACACGCTTTAAATACCGCATCAGATAGTGCATCATTTAACGCCACTTCACTCCACATTTTTAGTTCTTTTTTACCCTCTATATATTCACAACATCTCTTGAAGAAAGCAGTTCCGCCTTCCCGTCCCATTTTATATACATCTATAGAACATCCAAGTGCTTCTCTCTCGCTTATTTGCTTTGAAATAGCCACTATACGCCTATCTTTCTCAATTACTTTCATAGACTCTTCATTATATCTGCCTATATCTACTACGATCAAATTCGAATCCTTCGAATTTTCAAGCGCTGTTATGACCGAAGCGTCAAAGAATACATCCGCATTCATCATGTAGAAAGGATAAATATTTCCATCTGGAAACATTGTCTTTATCCCTATATACGCTGAATACATATTGTTCGTTGTCGCATAATCAACAGACTCTATAATTCTCACATATGGATATTTGTTATGCACAGCTTTTTCGAGCACTTCTGCCTTATATCCGGAAACTATTGTTATATCTATTATTCCATTAACTATCAAATTATCAATTTGCTTGAACAATATTGGTTCCCCATTTACAGGCACCAAAGACTTTGGAATCTTATCGGTAATTGGTGCAAGACGTGTCCCAAGCCCAGCAGCCAAAATCAGTGCCTTTTTTGTAATCTGATCTGTGTTCATATCATAATTCCTCCGTTAACTCACCATATATTTTCCTTAGTTTTGACTCATTCAAATCAGCTTCATGCAGATAAGTATATCTATTAGTTCTCATCTCCGTAGCATGCTGCATACAATAGACGAATGTATCCTCAGATATCTCCATGCTCTTTGGATTTACATCTACCTCAAATTTTTTTAAATATTGCACTACCAAAGATGGATCTTCTCCCAATATTTTAAGAACAGCAACCGTTCCTAGAGCAACATTTAATCCATGAAGATTCTGTTTTTCACAAAAATAATCCAGCGCATGCGAAAATAGATGTTCTGATCCAGATACCGGTCTGCTTGAACCAGCATAATCCATCGCTATTCCTGATAGAACAAGACAGTTTGCAAGTACATCAATAAACTCAGTGCAAATATGATTATACTGTGTTTTCAAAAGAGCATCCAAAGATGTTCTTGACATCATATAAGCATAACCATTCATCTCATCTTTGCCGCGAGACACGGCAAATTCCCAATCTTTTAACGCCATGTAATTAGAAATAGTGTCTCCTATTCCTGCCTTTATTAATTGAGTAGGACATGTAGCAATCAATTGTGTATCCAAAATTATCATAGATGGCATAGCACACCCTAAACTTTTCGGCTTACCATCATCCCTTTTTAAGACTGCAATCGGAGATACGAGGCCGTCATGGGACATAGTAGTCGGAATAGACAAGAATGGTCTTTTTGAGACAAAAGCAGCATACTTCGCTACATCAAGTGTTTTTCCGCCTCCCATTCCAACAATACAATCTACATCCGTAGCTATTACCCTTTCTGCTACTCCCATAGCATAAGATATAGTGTTATAATCTATCGACTGTTCTTTTACTTTGCCTACTTCCTCAATCTGTGGCCTAACTATATCACCATATAGCGAATCAACATAAGGATCTGATACATACATGATTTTCCCATGTATGTGTGCATTTTTCAGAGTAGCCTCCACCTCAGTTATTTTTCCCGCGCCTATGTTTAACACATTAGTTTTCATACTTATCCATGTCCTTCATTTATACAGTGCATTAAGCCATTATTCCTTTATCATATAGAGCCTTAATTATCTCATCAATAGTTTTCTTGTTTTTACTCAAAACTAGTTTTTTTACTTTTTCTACATGATCACTCACATAAGTTCTATACCTCTCATCCTCAAAGTATTTTTCTATTAGCATGACTAGTTCGCTTGATGTAGATGCCTCAACTCCTTCCACTTCATTCTTGTAGTCACATAGAAATCCCCTTTCATCATAAAGATAGTGATCATAATCAGAATCAAAGAAAAAGGTAGGCTTATCAAAGGCCATTGCATCATAACAAACAGAAGAATAATCTGTTATAACTAGTGTTATATAGGGTAAAATAGTATTTATATCAAAGTCACCATCAAGATACAGAACATTTTTACAATCTTTATTGTGGTTTTGATTTTTTGAAGCTGAATGAGGTTTTTCAATCCATAAAACATCGTTTCGATTGACATACGCCCATACAGATTCCTCTTCTAAAGGATGCGGAACCTCACCATATTCCCTAAAAGTCGGAACATATAAAATTGACCTATCATGAGAAAGAATATTATTAATAGTTTTCCTTTCTTCATTGGAATACTTATCTATAACACAATCCCTAGGGTATCCAACATCAATAAACTGTTTTTCCTTTATTCCGCAGAAAATTGACAATCGTTTTGTACATTCTTCTCCCGTAGAAAAATATAATGCTCTATCCCAATGGCCAGGTGAGAAAATAAAGTTAAAAATCTTATTGGTTTTTAAAAAAAACCTTGCTTTCCCTATAAATCCTTTTTTTATATTAGTGCCTGTAGACTTTCCCGCTTTTATTGGAACACCATGCCACATGTTAATCTTTGTAGCATGTCCAGAAAATTGTCCCATAATATCACCAGCGTATCCTCTTACAGGATAGCTTTGATTACATACCATATGAATTCCAGATTTAAAATGAAAATATATGCTCTTTAAGCTATGCATCATATACACTTCATAACCCTGTTTTTTCATTGAAGTGTATACTATCTTGTTCCTAGTAACCCATATCACTTTTTTTAAATGATATTTCTCTTTGTTTGTACTTAAACATTGAAATAAGTATCTAGAATTGTCCGCAAAGCGATTCCCCATCCACGACCCAAATAGTACTATTCTTTTATCTCTCCATATAAAAACATTAATTATGTCTGTTAATAGATTTATAACTGGTGCAAAGAATCTTATTAAAATAAAAGCTTTTGACTTCACTTCTAATCTCCTGAAATCGACACAAAAGAATCTCGATATCCCCAAACAGCTATTGGGTGATTATTTCTTCATATTTATAACATATTGACTCCCAACTATAATTATCAATAATACGATGTTTAGCTTTATCCCCCATAGTAATCCTCTGCTCGATGCTCATAGCATCTGCTTTATTAATGGCATCTGCTAAACTACCTTCATTTTTACTCCAGTAAATTGCCGACTCTTCAGCAACCTCTCTGTTGAATCCGACATCAAACAAAAGATTAATATTTGTACTTCCAAGTGACTCAAGTAATGATGGATTAGTTCCACCCACCTCATGCCCATGAAAATAACCATATGCATTTTCTCTTATCTTCTTTAATAACTTTGAATCATATACCGTTCCTACAAACTTAATCCTACTGTCTTTTCTATACTGAAATTTATGTTGTAATTCTTCCGCGTATTTCTCATTCTCAGTAGTTATAATTGCAAAATCTTTGTCAGTAGTACTCCTCATAAATTCGCGAATCATTATATCAAAATTATTCTCTGGAACAAATCTACCAACGCTAATATAGTATTCTTTATCACGTAGATTATGCTTATTCAACCATCCAGTATATTTTGAATCATCATCGCTTAACTCACTTGGTGTAATGTCTGATCCGTAAGCAATAAATACCGTATTAGGATGATAATATGAATACTCATCCTGTATATATTCCTCAATGTGTTTGCTATCACATATGACTAAGTCTGCGTTTTTCACGGCATACTTTTCACTTAACTTCCAGTATTTTCTGACATAATTTCGCCACTTTCTTCTAGCATGCTCCCAACCATCTGGATTCTGCCAAACTTTTCCATCATACTTATGAATCCTCTTGACGTATCTTCTCTCAAAAAGACCTACTCTTGAAGCTAATATATATACAATCGGCTCTTCAATATGGTTTCGCTCAATATGATTACAACACCATTTTAATGCTTTAAGATCATAGTATATCGCTTGTGCAGCACCTAGTTTTTCCGGTACTCGAATAAGGAAACACTGAGCATTACAATAAGTGAATTCGTCTCTATTTATTCGCTCTGCTCCAGGAAGGCTGTCTATTTCCATATGTCCCTGTCCATTCGCTTTACAAGCCACATGGTACATTATATTTTTATTATCTTTATGATGTTGTAGCAAATTCATGACAAACGACTCATAACCACCATACTGTCCTATGCTTTTGCTTCCAATTATGTAGACATGCTTTACTTTTTTACCATCTTCGCCGTTAACCGCGTAGTTATTAATTATTTTGAAACGTGTGCTATTCTCTTTTTCATTTAATATACATTTATTCATTCCAAAACCCCGTTTTGTTTTCTCCCTCTTAGATTTGTTTTATCCTTTCACTTCTCCATTCTATTATAAGATGTATTAAAGTCACAACACCATATGCATTATCCTCCTAATAAAAATATTAAGTAGACTCCCCTCGTAACTATATTACTAACTATTGGTTTTTCTCTGCAGAATACAAGCCACCATCTGTAAAAATGGCTTTCTTCCAATCATAAAACACAAAGCCCCAATTCTCTTTTTCTTCCCGGCATATGTATCTTTAACTACCTTAGGTGCTTCCTCTCTTATCCCAGCCAATATCCTTCGATATACATCCGGATAGTCATTTTTAATATACTTGTAATCCAATAAAACTTGGCAATAACTTGAAAATCGGCTTAAACCAGCGGCTCGTATAATATCTCCTCCTTCTTTTATACACGAATTTTTGATATAATCCGCAGCATCTAATTGATCAACCACCACCCTTATATCTTCACGATGCATTATACTTCCACTGCGTTGAAAATAATAGTATAGATCCGCATCTATTACTGCTACTGTCTTGCTGGCAAGATAGTAGTTGAAAGTCGTAAAGTCATCCTCATTATACTTCCCGATAGGAAACGGATATGCTCTAGCCACATCTGTCTTTATTAGATACCCACAGGCAGTCGTTCCAAATAAACGTCCATATAGTATTTCTTTTAAGGCATCACCGCCTGATAAGCACCTATCCAACGCACAGCCTATCTTCATATCCGGCTGTTCTTCATCCTCGAAAACCAAAATAAATCGTGCCAAAGAAACCTGTGCATCGTATTTTTCCGCTGCAGAAACCAACACCTCCAACGAATCCTGCCTAATCCAATCATCGCTATCAATAAAGATCAAGTACTCCCCTTTTGCAGCTTCCGTTCCTACATTTCTGGCATCAGATAATCCACCATTTTCTTTATGAATAACTCTTACCCTTTGATCGTATTGTGCATAATCATCGCAAATCTGAGGGCATTTATCCGAGGATCCATCATCTACCAAAATCAATTCAAAATCTTTATATGTCTGGTGCAAAATACTGTCTACACATCTGCTGAGATATTTTTCCACGTTGTAGACCGGTACGATCACACTAATCATCCAACAATCCTCACCACATCAATCACACACCTTCATGATTTCCAGCGTTCTCCTAAGTCCGCCTTCAATATCATATTTTGCATTCCAACCAAGTGATTTAAGTTTTCTTCCATCAAGCCTTGCTTTTGTCGCTTTGCTATAACCGGCTGCCTCAACAGCATCCGGAAGATCAAACACTACCTTCTTTCCGGATAGCTCAGCTATTGTTCCTGCTAAATCTTTTAGCATAATATCAGATCTTTCATCAGAAACATTGTATGCTGCACCCTTATCCCCTTTTAGCATGACATAAAGGAGCCCACTTACAGCATCCGCAACATAGGTATAACTATAATACTGCGTTCCAGCAGACTTTAATACTATATCTTCTCCGGCAATTCCTTTTCTTATGAACTGACTTATAGCTTTAGTATCGCTCATAAGCATAGTCGGTCCATATGATCTAGTCAATCTTGCCACAACGACATCTGTATTCTTCTGAGACAAATATGCCTGACATAGTGCTTCTCCGCATCTCTTACTCTCCGGATAACCTGCTCTTAATGTGTTTGAATCGATATAACCACAATAGCTTTCATCAAAGAGTTCAACATCGCCCCGATTCTCCCCATATATTTCGTTAGAAGAAGCAAACAAGAATCGGGTCATTCCCACGGAAACTCCAAATTCAAGCAAGTTCTGTAAACCTATAATATTTGTCGTAATAGTGCCTATGGGATCTGTGGCATATTGCATGGGATGAGTATTGGATGCCAGATGAAGAATATAATCTGCTTTTTCTATTTCCTCACCCTTAATTTTCTCATTTACATCATATATAATGAATTGTAGACTTCTTTCTTCCTTCCACTTTTCAAAACGCTCGCTGGCCTTTTCAGGATTTCTAGTTAGTGCATAAACCTTGCATCCCAATCCCCCAGAATTTTTATGCATCAAAACATCTACAAGAAAAGAACCTATAAGCCCGGTAGCTCCGGAAATCACAATGTTCTTTCCATTTAATAATTCCCACGGAAGTTCAAGTTCAGAAACATATTCTATATCATCAATGTATTCCTGTATCTTATATAGATTCATACTAAATCAACTCCCTATTTTAACCAATTGTCCTTATCAGACTTAAGGTATGCCTTAAATAACTCTAAATCGTCTTTAGTTGTAAGTTTGATATTCTTATCTGAACCTGAAGCAAAATACAGTCTCTCTCCAAGCTCAACCATCATAGTGTTTGCATATGATGAGCCATAGATCCCAATTTCCTTTTCAAAAGCCTCTCTGTATGCGCTAACCAATTTTCCATACTTGTATGCCTGTGGAGTTACAACACGTCTCAAAGTCTCGCGTGGAATATATTTTATCGTACTCTTTTCATCATCAGCCACAAAGATCTGCTCATTGTACGGCATAGAAGAAACCGCATTTCCATACTGGCTACACTTTATAATTACATCAGAAAGTACTGTTTCATCTACAAGAGGTCTTATTCCATCATGAATGATCACTATATCATTATCTTTACATACCCCCTCAAGGTTGTAAACTCCGTTCCTAATCGATTCCTGTCCGGTGTCTCCACCCGATACAACCCACTTTAGCTTATCAATGCCAAATTGTTTGGAATAAGCCCACACTACATCGTGCCATCCATCAAGACACACCACCTCTATAGCATCTATTTGCGGATGTTTCTGAAACCCCTCAAGTGTATAGATAAGGATCGGCTTATCGTAGACATTGATAAACTGTTTCGGTATATCCTGCCCCATTCTGTGCCCTGATCCTCCGGCTATAATAATTGCTACAGTCATTGTTTTTCTCTCCTATTTTCTTCTCAAATACTTGACAAAAAACTTAAGTTCGGGTCTAAATAATATGCCACTTAACAATAACAATAATCCACCGATAACCCCTGAGTAAATAAATGCGTGGATTATCCAACCACTTATTGTGATTTCCTTAATTGGAAATACGTAAACGCAAACAGCTATACCAACCACAGTAG
>ODAI010425512.1_pt1 | contig 11433 bp, 5 predicted proteins | sample 1539321 | NCBI WGS metagenome assembly ODAI01 (sample SAMN02144231, study PRJEB22623) | gut metagenome | biome: sheep rumen | host: Ovis aries | place: New Zealand
CTGTCTGCCTCTGCCGACTGCTGCCTTGCCTCTGCAATCTGTCTGTCTGCCTCTGCCGACTGCTGCCTTGCCTCTGCCGACTGCTGTTCCATATAAGCTTTATAGTCCTGCTTGGTTTTCTTGCCGCAGGCTTCGATTTTGTCCAAAGCATTTTCGAAGTCGTCAAGTCGCTGTTTGTTACCGTCTTCGCCGTCGTAGAAATTCTTCTTGGTGATCTGCTCGTAGATGGCATCCCAGATGAAAAGCAACTGGTTCTGTTTGTTGATGCCCCAGTTCTCTTTCATCTGCTCCTTGATGAACTTTTCTGTGGGGATGACTCCGAGGCCTTCCAACACCTTGCTCCCCTGCACAAACGCTTTTACCTTACCTTTGTATTCGCTGGGTAAGGTAACCCCAAGCGCTTTGTCGAGGCGGTCCACAATGTCCTCTTGTGCAAAGGCGGGCAAAACAGGGAACAGGCAAAACGCGAGTGTCAGCAAAACACCATGCAGGCACTTAGATAGGATTATCTTTTTCATATACCTAAATTCCGCAGCACTTTAGTTTAACTTTATTTATAAGTACCTAAGCAACAAGAAGTTCTTCGACGCGCGAAGCGGCAAAGCCGAGCGGCTCAGGATTTGGCCATGTCAGAAATTTCACTTATCTTAGGGCTGCAATTCAAAACAAGCAAATTCATCAATGACATGGCAAAGGTACAACAAAAATCTGAGAAAATCACCGCTTTTGGCGGAATATTTTTCGTTTTGGACAAATTCGACTTAATTCTGTCCTCTGTGATAGACTCCCATCTGGGGCTACGTAGCACGCTTACAGGCTACCAGTACAGCGAGATTATACGGGCCGTCTTCTCCGTGTTCTGCTGCGGGGGCGACTGTATGGAAGACCTCAACCTGTATCTGAAGGATGTGCTTACCGAGCGTCCACATACGCGTGTTCCAAGTGCAGACACTGTGCTGCGCGGCATAGAGGAACTGGCAACGGAGAACATATCATACACGGCAGAAAAGACGGGCAATGTCTATGATTTCAACACGGCTGAGAAACTGAACCAACTGCTCATCAAGCTGTTGCTGGCCACAGGGCAGCTCACGGAGGGAGGCAAGTACGACGTGGACTTCGACCACCAGTTCCTTGAGGCAGAGAAGTATGACAGCAAGCGCACCTACAAAGGCTTTGACGGCTACAGTCCTGGCGTGTTCACCATCGGCGGCCTGATAGCCTATCTTGAGAACCGTGACGGCAACGCGAACGTGCGCTTCATCCAATCAAGGGGACAGGTCCATGATTGCTCGTGCCGAGCGAATCAAGCAACCTGTCCCCTTGATCAAAAAATGCTTTTAACCCCGCTATCCCCGCTACAATTCTCGCAATATGCTGTAAACCAGTGTGTTATTGGTAGCGGGGTTGTCTCTAACCCCGCTACCACCCCGCTACATCCCGCTACCACCCTGCTATCTGTAGGTTTGGCTGAAGTAGAGCCTCTATTGATGGAATGCTACGCTGATTTCGTTGCCAGGAAGGCTTTTGATGTTGTTGCGGAGCCTTCCGAGTGGTTCAATATAACCTTCCGAGTGGTGCTTTAGTTGCTTTAGGCAGGGACTTAGGTGCCTTTAAGCTACCTTACGCGTATGCGCAAAACACCTTACGCGCCTACGCAAAAGACCTTACGCGCCTACGCAAAATGAAAGAGCCCTGAAAACCAGTGATTTACGAAAGAGATATGGTTGTAGCGGGATGTAGCGGGGTTAAACGATATGTCGGCGTGAAGGCATGATGACGGCATGGTTCCGGCACGGTTTTTACAAACATAGCCGCCCGTACTGCATTGATTATCAGTGAATTGATTAAAAAGCGGCATAGTCGGCTATGTTTTTTGCTCTACAGCCCTTACAGCGTCACTTCGCAGCCGATACCCAGCACGCGGTTGGTGCGGGTAAAGGAGTCAGCCACGCGGGGCTGCTCAGAGGTGACACGGTCGTAATTCTCATAATTGGTCTGGAAGTAGGCGGCCTTCAGCGTCAGTACGCGGCTGGCCTTGTAGTTGAAGCCGAAACCGTAGCTGAAGCTGTTGGTGACGAACGACATATCGTTCATGTACTGGTCTGTCAGACCGTAGCGTGTCAGCTGTCCGCCGGCAGATACGGTGAATCGGTCGGTGATATCCCACTCGGCACCTGCCAGATACTCGTTGGTGTCGTGGTCGAGCAGGTCCTGAGTGTTGTTGTACCAGTTGGCCTTCTTGTCGAAGAAGTGGTGGTAGCCCAGGTTGATGCGCACCTGGTCGATGGGACTCCACATGGCACCTACGGTGAGCAGGGCGGGAGCATCCTCGTTGACTTCCTCACCGTCGCGGAACTTGTTGACGGCGGCAATCTCGCTGGCCTCGTTGACGGTCGACTCGTTCTTCATCCTGATCTGCGTCTTGAACTCATACTTGGCGGCAAAGTTGAAGCGGCCCACCTTGTAGTCGACGCCGATGACGGGGGCGACGCCTACGCTGGTCTGGTTGCAGAGCAGGTTGACACCCTGTGAGTACTTCTGCAGGGCGTTGATCGACTTGCTGGTGCCTGCCAGTGTGGCGGCAGTGCCTTCAAGCTGAGCCTTGGTGGCTGCGAGCTCGGCAGGGACGGGTACGCCTGCTGCCTCGTACTGGGCAATGCCGGCATTGACCTGCTGGAGTCCGGCATTGACGGTGCTGATACCGCCGTCAACGAGTGCCGTGGCCGACTGCATGAAGCTGCCGAAGTCCTGGTAGCCTCCAGCGGTATTCACCATGATGTTGCTGATCTTGGCCTTGTAGGAGGCGTCGCCGTAGAGCAGGCGCAGACCGCCATAGACCGAGAGGTTTTCATTAATCTTATAGGCAGCACCCAGCTGGAAGCCGAAGTAATACTGCTTGCCCTGCATATAGCCGTCCATGTCGTAGCCCTGGGCCCCTAAGGGCTTCAGCTGCTGGGCAATGGTGCCCACGACGCTCTCGAAGGAGCCCAGTCCCTGGTCGAACTCACACTTGCCGCCGCCGCCAGGCACCGAGAAGTTGAACTGCAGGCTCCAGTTGTCCGTGTTGTAGGCAGCCTGGATGGAGGGAATGATGGGCGCATCGGCCACGCCCTCGAAGGTCTTCGTCTGCTGGCCACCGTTCTTCCGTCCCAGGGCAAAGAGGGGGTTGGTAGAGGTGATGGTGCGCGTCTGGTGGGCATACTGCCAGTTGAAGCCCAGGTGGAGGCCCTCAGAGAGGAAGGCCACGCCGGCGGGGTTCGAGTAGACACCGTCGAGGCCGATGGCGGCGTCGCGGGCGGGATTGCGCAAGAAATCGATACTCTGGTTTGTGTTGGTGAGAATGCCACCTGCCGTTGCGGTGGTGGCCGTGGCAGCCATCAGGAGGCTGGCCAGAAATGTCTTTGTTTTCATATCCTTAAACAATGCTGTGAAAATCGGGTGCAAAGGTAAGCAGATAGTTTGGATTATTAGCAATTGTGCGCCCACACTTAAGGATTCTTAACAAAAATCCTGCACAGATTTGCACAAAGCGTGCAATCTGTGCAGGTTTTTCTTGCACAAAAGGGGCTACTTTTGTGCAATGGATAGCGTTTTCTGAACTACTTCACCATGACCTTGCGGCCGGCGATGATGAGCAGGCCCTTCTGCAGGCCGTTCACGCGCTGGCCGTTGAGGTTGTAGACAGCCTTCTGGTCGGCGCTGGCGGTGTGGACGTCGCTGATGGCGGTGGTGACACCACCCTGCATGCCCACGCTGTCGAGAATGAGCCAGGGCAGCTCGCTGGCCTGTCCGGCGAAGTAGAAGCCGATGCGGACATTGCCCGTGAAGCCGGAGAAGTTGAAGGCATAGGTGCCCTGCTCGCCCTCGGCAGGCATGTCGGCCAGCTCGATGGTGCCAATGACGTTGTTCGAGCTGAAGTTCTCGCCCTCCTTGGCCACAACGGCCTTGATGCTGAAGTTGTCGCCACCGACGATGGCCCACTCAGTGGTGAAGGTGAACGTCACCTCATAGTTGGCATCGGCATCAGAGCCAAGGGCGATGCTCGGCGTGACGAGCCACGAATAGCTCTCGACGTTGGGATGGTAGACGTGGTTATAGCCACCTCCCCATCTGGTGGAGATGATGACGTCGCCACCTTCGAAGAGCTCGGTGTCCTCGCTGAGGATTCCGGCATAGGCACCCCAGTCGCTGAGGTCGGCCGTGGCCAGGTCGGTCACGAAGGGAACGGTGTAGCCGGTCTTGAAGGCAAAGGCTTCCGACCACGAGCTGACGCTGGTCTCAGAGCAGAGTGAGCGCACGCGAACCTGATAGTTCGTAGCCCCCTGCAGGTCGGTGATGACCACTTGCGGCTCGTTGGTCAGCAGCGGCTCGCTCCACTCATCGTCAGCGGCTTTCTTGTAGCTCACCTCCCAGCTGCCTTCCTCGGCCTGCTGTGTCCAGGCAAGGGTGGCGTCGCTGCCGTCCAGGCCAGCAAGGTGGAGGTCGACGGGAGCCTCGCAGTCGCTCTTCTCCTCAAGGGTAATCTGCCCGATGTGGGCCTGTCCCTGCGAGAAGCGCTGCACGAGGATGCGCAGACGCACCGTCTCGCCAGCCAGCTCGTCGAAGACGGCAGAGAAGGCCGTGCGCTCGCTTCTCGACAGGGTGGCGGCATTGTTCTTGTCGATGGTTAACACGTCGACATACTGCTCTCCGTCCTTCGTCAGCTGGAACACAATCTTGTCGTTGTCGCCCAGCGTCCAGTCGCTCTGCGACCAGCCAACACGGGCTGAACCGCCGACGGCGACCTTCAGCTTGGTACCGGCCTCGCCCAGCTGGATGAAGGGTGTCTCAATCCAGGACGTAGAGCCCTGCTCCTCGTCCTCGATGAAGGTGACGTTGCTGTAGATGTAATCGCCAGGCTCGCTGCTCCACTCGTCGGGGTCGCTCTTGGTCCAGCCGGGCAGGATGGCGTTGTAGCCAATCTTCTCGTCCATGGCAGCCGTCCAAGGCAGCACGCCCACCGTCACGGCTATTGTCTCGACATACTCCGACGAGTAGCCGCCGTTGCCATCGCTGCTCCAAGCACGCAGATAGTAGGGGCGTCCGGCCACCAGGCCGTTCACTTCGAAAGCACCACTGGGAGTGCCGGCGAACACGACCTTGCCGCCGCCTTCAATCTCGTCGCCCACGGCATAGCTGCCAGTGGGGTCGCCGAAGACGCCACCTTCCAGGTAGTCGCCCCAGCGGTCAGTGCCCTGCTCGCTGGTGATGGCCACCAGGACGGGCGACGTGCCATTCGACGTCACGTTGACGGTAAATGAGTTCAGGCCGACATTGTCCGTGGCGATGGCGGCGGGACCAGCAGGCTTGGTGACGATGCTGGCCGTGGCCGGCGTGGCGTTGTAGAGCGGGCCAGCGGAGCAGAGCGAATTGAAGCCGAAGACGAACACGAAATACTCGGTGGCGGGTTCGAACTCAAAGCCTGCGGGCGTCTCGATGGGCTGGTCTTTCTCTACGATGGCCAGCACCTGCCCATCGCCAATGACGTCGCCAGCGGCGTACTTCGTCTTGTCGGCGGGCAGCGCTCCCAGATTGTTGCTCAGGGCCACGACCACCAGATAGCGGTCGGCATCGCCAGCGGTGAAGGAGCCGCTGAGCTGGCTGGTCGTCGAGCTGAGCGTCAGGGCCGTAGGAGCCACGGCAGGCGTCACGCAAGGCTCAGGAGCCACGAAGGTCCAGGTGGTGCCGTCGGCGGGATAGCTCTCTGCCGTGTAGTCCACGCTGGCGCTGTTCTGGCTGAGGCTTTCGCTGCCATTGGCATCGAACTTATTGAGGAACAGGAAGTCGCCGGGGTCGCCCACGATGCCGATGCGCATCCAGTTGTAGTTGCCCGTGGCCACTCCGTCGTAGGGCTTGAAGCCACTCACCTTCATCTCGATGTTGCCCGTGGCCTCATAGAGACGGTACTGAATCTGGGCCTTGGCCATCTCGGTCTCTACGGAGTAGGAGTTGCTCTGCAGACCGATGTTCTTATACTGGATGACCAGCACGTGGCTGCCGTCGGCACCCTCCAGTTTGTAGCTGATTTCGGTGTCGTCCAGTCCATAGTGGCCCTCGCGGGTCATGGCGCCGAACATGTTCTTCGAGTTCTGCGTGGTCAGCGAGTTGGCCGGCGTGCTCGTCGTGTGCACATCGGTGGAGATGGTCTCCTCGGTGCTCAGCAGCACGGCGCCGTCGCCCGTCAGCACGAAGTACTTCATGACTTTGCCGTCGTAGCCGAAGTCGAAGCCGATGGGGAAGGCCGTCACGTCGTCGGCATCGTTGTAGTTGACGTTACCGTCGTTGTCGAAGAGCACCTTCGAGAGGTCGGTGCCCACGTTGCCCTGCAGGTCGATGACCGTACCGCCCGACACGTCTTCATAGGCGGTGGTGGTGGTCTGCACGTCATAGGCAATCACCTGGGCCTGGATGCCGGCAGAGGCAAGCAGTGCCATCAAGCAGAAAGAGAATCTTTTTTTCATAAGCTTTGGTTTTTGGTGGATAATAAAGTGTTCTGATTAGCGGATGACCTTGCTGACGGTGCCGTCGGCGCGGCGCACGAGCGTCATGCCCTTCTGCGGCTGCGCCATCTGCTTACCGTCGAGCGAATAGTAGCTGGCGGCACCCTGCCCAGCGGCGGCAACGGCGCTGATGCCATCGGGCTCCGACTGTCCGTACTCCACATTGTAGCTGCCGTCGGTGGCCATGCGGAAGATGGTGATGCCGGGGTTCTTGTTTGCTGCTGCCTCCCGATAGAAGAGGTAGGCGGCCTCTTTCTCTACGAAGAAACTGATGCCCGAAGGGTCGATATTACGTCCGATGGTCTTCGTCCACAGGCGCTTGCCGTCCTTGTCGTAGCGGCGTATGACGAACGACGTGTTGGCACCGTAGGCCTGCACGTCGCGGTAGGCCACTATCCAGTCGCCGTTCTCCAGTGCTCCCGTTCCCACCTGTCCGAAGGCGAAGGCATTCGAGCGGTCTTTGCTGGCGATGGAGAGGCCCATGTCATCGAAGAGGTAGTCGCCGTCGTAGGAGAACTTCTGCAGCATGACGTCGTAGGACGAGGCCAGCTGCGACTCGAAGTCCACCAGAATCTCCTCCGTCGCCGGGTTCACGGATACGCTACAATAGTCATAGTCGTTGTCCTCGGTGTTGGCGGCATCGAGACCCGTCAGTCCGAAGCCCAGCGAGCCGTCGGCATTGACGTGCTGCACGCGGATGTTGTGGGTGAAGCCACTCATGTTGCGCACGAAACAGGAAACGGCGCCACCCTGTCCGTCGGGCACGAGGCTGTAGGCGTTCATGGCATAGCCGTCGTACTTGTTCTCATCGTAGACCACTGGCTCGCCCCACACCTCCTCGAGGTCGCGGTTCAAGCGATGCACCAGCGAGCCGCTGGGCGACTTGTCGAAGAGCAGGAACTCGCCGTCGGTGGAGGGCACTATCTGCGGCTGTATGAGGCCGTCGGACCACTTGCGGGGCTGCTCCCAGGCGGTGGTGCCGTCGTCGTTTATGCGCTGTATGAAGGTGCCGATGCCGGTCATGTCCTCGGCGATGCCGCTGCCGTCTTCGCTGTTGTTGAAGAAGATGAAGTAGGTGTCTTCGCCCACCACGTAGGCATTGGTGAAGGCCGCTTCACGATATTGCGGGTATTCCACGCCGTCGAGGCCCCAGAGGAAGTTGCCCTCCTGGTCAATCTTGTAGATGGCGGGCTGGAAGCCGTTGGCATGGGTCTGGTCGTCGGTCATGTCGCCCTCCTCGGCTCGCCCGTCGGCCACGGTGACGATGGCGCTGCCGTCGGCGGCCACCTGCAGGGCATACTCCGACCAGTAGCTGTTGGTGATGTGGTCGTTCACCATGATAGGCTCCTCGAACTGGGGTACGCCGTCGCGGTCGAGCAGCTGCAGGTAGGTGCGCACGGCGTCGCGGTCGATGCCGTTGATGGCCTTCTTGCCCCATGTGTGCCAGGCTATCCAGGTCTTCTTGTCGGGCGTACGCTTCACCTTGGGGTTGCAGGCATAATAGTCACCCCCCGTCGCATTGGGATAGATGCACACCGGGGTAGCATTGGTGTTCCACTGGGCCGATGCCGTCACGGTGACGGTTAGGGCCAAGAGCAAAAGCGTGTAAAGTCGTTTCATGTTTCGTTTATTTTGTAGTTATCACTTTTTTGTCCTTATATATAATAATGTGTGAGCCGCTGGCAGCACGACGGCCACTGAGGTCGTAGGCCGGGCCTGCCGACTGCGACTCCTGGGCCGTAGCCGCATGGATGGCGGCGGTGCTGGCGTTCTGCAGGCTGAAGAACACGTCGTGCAGCGCCTCGCTGTAGGTCTGCTGCACCAGCAGGTGGGTCTTGCCGTCGGCATCCACCTCGTGCAGCATGTAGTAGCCACGACCGGCCTCGATGCCGTCGCCACCGGCGTCCTCAAACTCCAGCAAATAGCAGTCGTCGACGCTCAGCGGCAGGTCCACCACCACTTTTTTGCGAGGCTCCTGGTAGGGACCTCCCTGACAGACGATGTCGCCCGCCGAGTTGACCACGCTCCAGGTGATTTCCTCGGGCTGCTGGTCGGGCATGATGGTCAGCCTAACGGCATTCCTGGCCTGATGGGCATTGGCGATGGTCAGCTGCTGATGGATGCTCTCATCCTCGGCATGGCCGTTCAGGTCGGCCATCCACAGCTCCACCTCGTTCTGCCCTGAGTCGCTCAGCGTGAAGTCGTTGAAGTCGGGGATGCGCAGGGTGGCAATGCCGAGCGGCTCTAAGCGTCCCGTCCAGGGCGTGCGCTGCGTCTGTCCGTTGATGCTCACGCAGAGGGTGCCGCTGGTGAGCGTCTCGCTGCCCGTGTTGCGCACCATGAGGTCGGCCATGAACTGCGAGGTGCAGATGCGGTCGGGGGTGTTCATCACCTTCAGGATTTTCACGGCTCGCGGACTGCCCGTGGGATAGGGCGTATAGGCAGTGCCCATGATTTGCTTCGTCTCCATGTCCTGCACGAAGGTGACGATGCCCAGCTCCTGTTCGTTGGTGAAGCTGCTCATGGGCCAAGTGTAGTCATATTCGTAGGGCGTCACCTTCGTCAGCTCCTGGGGCAGCTGCTCTCCACTTGCCGAGGGCAGCAGCTTGCGCATCACGTAGTTCCACGAGCGCTCGCCGTTGGCGGCGGGCTCCTCCCAGTCGATGCGCTCCTCCACCACAGCGGCAAAGAGTCGCAGGTCGCGGCCGTTCATCGATGCCAGCGGCAGCATGCTCACGTGCAGCTGCAGCTGGGCGTCGTCGGCCGATCGGCTGATGGCAGCCTGCGTCGACAGTTCCACCAAGGGTTCCACCTGACTGGCACCGTCGACGTAGGCGTCCAGATAGGACTCATAGCCCCATGCTCCCACGTGCTGCCCATCGACGAAGAGGGCCGGCACGCCGGAGATGCCATAGAAGCCGGCACGGGCCATCACGTCATCGGGATTCGTCAGGTAGAAGGGGTCGCGGGCGGAGGGGAAGTTCCAGTGGTAGGTGATGGCCACCATGTTGCCCATGCGGTCGTAGATGGTCTTGTCGAGCGATGGCGAGAAGTCGGCGCAGGGGTCGCAGCTGGTGTTGGTGAACTCCTCGAAGAGCACCAGCCGCTGGCGGTCGGGGGATGGCGTCAGCGTCAGGTTGAAGTTCACGATGTGCGAGGCCCCCTCGTAGTCGCCCTGTGCCAGTCGGGTCTGCTTACCGTCGGCGTCGAGCTGGAACAGCTGGTAGTAGCCGTTGCCGGCAGCGCCCTTGATGCCGTCGCCACCGCTGTCGAGCAGCAGTAGCTGGTAGCAGTCGTCGCTGCGCAGGTCGAAGTCCTCGGTGAAGAACTTGCGGGCCTCGTGATAGGGTCCGCCCTGCCTGACGATGGTGCCGGCGCTGTTGCGCAGCTCCCAGGTGGTCTCCTCGGGTTTCTTGTCGGTATAGATTTTCAGGCGCACGCCGTAGGTGGCCTGCACGGAGTTGTCGAACTGCAGGAAGCGCTTGCCCGACGTGGCGGCTGTGGCGTTGACGTCGGAGAACCACACCTCCACCTGGTTGCGTCCCACGCTGGCGAGCTTGAAGTTGGTGAACCCGCTGAACGTCATGGTGTCGCGCTCCAGATAGTCGAGGCTGCCCGTCCAGGGATATTGCTCCACAGCGCCGTTCACCTTCACGTTCAGCGTGGCGCTGGTCAGGCGGTTCGCACCGTCGTTGCGCAGGATGACCTGCCCGTAGTACTCCGGCTTGCAAATCAGGTCGGGCGTATCGCTGACGCTCAGCAGCGTCAGCTGGTTCTCCTTCTCGGCCACCGGACCGCTGTAGGCCGTCGCCAGCACCTGGTGGGTCTCCACGTCCTGCAAGAAGGCCACCACGCCGAGCTGCAGCATGTCGTTGATGGCGTCAACGTCCCATTCGCCCTGCCAGTCGTAGACGGTGCCGGCGCTGAGCGTCTCGCCCGGCACGTGGCCCGTGGCAGGGGTGAGCATGCGGCGCATGGTGTAGTTCAGCTCGGTCTCGCCGTTGGGATAGGGCGTCGGCGAGACGATGTGCTCCTCGATGGCAGCCACGAAGAGGCGCAGGCTGGGGTTCTCCACGTCGCTCAGCGGGGTAAGCCTCGTCTGCACGGTCAGATGGTTGCCCTCCAGCTGCTTCTCCACGTTCAGCGTGTAGCTGGCGGGCTGGCTCATCTGGTAGTCGATGGCAGCGTTCATGTAGGCGAACGAGCGGTCGAGAATCTCCACGCCGTCGACGAACGTCGTGGGCACCCCCGTCACGTGGTAGAAGTCCACCTTCTGCTGGTGGGCCTCCTGCTGGTAGAGGTAGAAGGGGTCGGTCCTGTCGGGATAGTTCGAGTGGTACTTAATGGCGATGCAGTCGCCCAGCCGGTAGTAGATGGCTGAGTCGAGCACCGGCGACCAGCTGGCGCAGGGTCCGCAGCCCACGTTGGTGAACTCTTCTATCAGCACAAGGCGGCGCTGAGCAGACAGCGAAATGCTCAGGCAGCCGATGATGGTCAACAGGGTAAGAAGTCTCTTCATTTCTTTGTTACATTTTGATTGCAAAAGTACAAAAAAATCTTCAAAAGCAAAAAAAATGTGCAATTATTTTTACATTTTTACACGCTCCGAATGTATATTTAGCAGCCCCCTGCCCCCACCCCAAGAGAGGGGCTGGGATGGGACCGATGGAGCCCCATCTTGTGACACCGATTTGCACCGTTCTTTTTTTGAACAATATTGACAAAATGGCCATTTTTGACCTCCATATTTTGAAAATTCTCCACGAAAAAACTTTTGGACGAAAAAACGCCTGTTTTTTGAGGGTTTGTTAAATCATTGATTGTCAGTAGGTTGGTTTGATTTTGGCAAAAAAGGGGCTTCGTTTAGAAAAAAAAAGTCAACGACTTTTGA
>ODAI010105928.1_pt1 | contig 11431 bp, 10 predicted proteins | sample 1539321 | NCBI WGS metagenome assembly ODAI01 (sample SAMN02144231, study PRJEB22623) | gut metagenome | biome: sheep rumen | host: Ovis aries | place: New Zealand
GATTACCTGACGGAATACAGCTGTGGCGGCGTTTCCTTTTCGGTGCTGCCCCCTCCCAGGGAGATAAACGATGCCTACATGGTGAATGTAGACACGGTGGCAGAAATCATCCGCCGCATGGGCAGCTTCAATTTCATCGTACTGGACATGACTTCTGTCTTCAGTGCCTTGAATCTCGTGATGCTGGACATGAGCACAGTCATCAATTTTGTGGGCGTGGTGGATTTCCTGCCAGCAGTGAAAAACTACAAGGTGGGTTATGATACTCTCCTGCGTTTCGAGTATGAGGAACGCAAAATCCGCCTGGTGGAAAACAAGGCAGATGAGGAGAAATACATCAGCTCAAGGGATGTTGAGCGTCTCCTGGGAGCGAAATTCTATCACAGGCTCCCCAGTGACACGGCGGCTGTGACTCAGTCCATCCGCATGGGCAGGCCTCTGATGTTCGCTGCTCCCTTGTCTCCCCTCACCCAGAGCTACTGGCAGCTGGTGGGCCGCTACACCAACCGTGATGATTCTGCGCAGGCTCAGAGCAAGAATCAGCCAGCTTCTGCCCAGGAGGGCAAGAAGTCCCGTGGCTTGTCCTGGCTGCTGGGTTTGGGCGGCTTTGCGGCTCACGGCAGCAAGTGAAGGGGGGGGAGGTGCTATGAAATATCGTACAGTGCTGATTGAGCATGAATCAAGCATGCTTTCTCATTTGGCAGGTGCCCTGAAGGCAGACAACACTTTTGACCTGGCCGCGACTTATCACTCGGCCAGCCAGGCTTTGGGACAGAGCAGTGTGTTTTTGCCAAACCTCTTCATCATTGATGTGGATGACAATGAGGCTCTGAATATGTTGCCGAATTTCATCAGCCTGTTCCCCAATGCTGCTTTTCTGGGAACTATGGAGACGTGGAAGGCAGACAGGGCTGAGAGAGTAATACAGGCAGGTGCCCTGGGGTGCGTACAGAAGCCCTTCCGTGCCAGGGATATCCTGGAAGCCATAAGACTATATACACGGCGGGGGCAGAAGCGTCCCACCCGCACCATGGCGTTCTTCAGTCCCAAGGGACATTCAGGCCGGACTACTCTCGCAGCGGTGATGGCCATTGAGCTGGCCAAAAAGAGCGGGGAGGCAGTGGCCATCATAGATGTGGATTTGCAGTTCGGAGATGTGTCTATCTTCTTCGATGCAGTGCCTCAGCATAACGTGGTGGAGGCGTCCCATGATATACGGCTGCTGACTCCTGCCGCGCTGGAGCCCTACTTCCAGCCCGTAGGAAATGGCATTTGGATTATGGGCGGGCCCACCCGGCCTGAGCACGCAGAATTGGTAGAGGCCAATCAGCTGATAGATGTGGTGCGCATGGCGGGGAGCCTCTTCCGCTATGTGCTGCTGGATCTTCCCTCGGGGTTCAATCCCCTTTCTCTGGCCCTGGCGGAGTTTGCAGATACGGATATTCTGGTGTCCATGATCAGCAGCGGTCAGGAAGTCCGTCATATGAAGCGTACCATGAAGATGTTCCATACCTGGGAGGCCTATGGCAAGAGAATCTATCCTCTGTTTGCCGGAGTGAAAAATTGCACTTCTGAGCAAAAAAGAAAAATTGAGGAGGAATTTGGCCGGCATGTGACGAAAATATTACCAGAAGAGAAAAGACTTACCTCTATCACAGGCAGCGGACGACTGATGAAGGATTTGCCGGAAGACATGCCTTATGTGAGTACCGTCGCGAGCCTGGCCAATGACATTGTCGTGGGCAGGAGGTGAGAATGTGGTTGTTGCTATTGTAGCTTTGATGGCAGCGATGCTGGCGTTTTTGCTGATGACGTTGCTCGTCATATATATACGGCAGCAAAGGCGCATGAACATCTTCTACCGTCTGCGCCGCTATAATATCGTGGAAGCCGGGGTAACAGTTGATGAGCAGACCCCTCTTAGAGACAGGCTCAGGTACTGGCTGAACAGAGTGGCGACTCCCTTGGCAGAGTTTCGTCCCATACAGGCGCTCGACCTGAAGATGCGTCAGGCAGGCATCCCGCTGCTGGGAGGAGAGTTCATGGTTTTCCTCTTTGGCAGTACCGGTGCAGCTGCTCTGGTTACCTGGCTGCTGACCCTGGATGGCAGTAATGCATTCCTCATTGGTCTTTTGACGGCAGGCCTTATCTGGGGCATGGTGTCCATAAGAATCAGCCGCCGCCGCACTGCTTTTACCGAGCAGTTGGGCGATTGCCTTATCACCGTGGCCAACGCCCTCAGGGCGGGCTACAGCTTCCAGCAGGCTATGGAGGTGGTGGCCAGGGAGATGGAGCCTCCCATCAGCGATGAATTTGCCCAGGTCACCCGAGAAGTTGCCATGAGCGTACCCCTGGAATCAGCCTTGGAAGGCATGAACAACCGGGTAGGCAGTGCTGATTTTGACCTGGTGGTGACAGCGGTGCTGATTCAGAGAGAGGTGGGCGGCAATCTGGCCCAGATTCTCGATACCATCAGCGATACCATTCATGAGCGTATCCGCATGAAGCGCGAGATTTACGCTTTGACGGCACAGGGCAGGCTTTCTGCTTGGGTACTTATACTCATGCCTTTTGGTTTGGCTCTTATTATGTACCTGTTCAATAGGGAAAGTCTGATGTTGCTTATAACAGAACCGCTGGGGCGTATGGCTCTGTTGGTGACGTTTGTTCTTGAGATTATCGGCTATGTGGTAATCCAGAGGATTGTCCATGTAGAGGTATAAGGAAAATTGGAAAGTCTTGAGAAGGAGGGGGACAATATGTTACAGTATATCAATTATTTTCTCAAAAGGTATTTTCAGAAAGGTCAGGGGATTGTGGAATATGCCCTGATTTTGGCGTTTGTGGTGGCTGTTGCTGCTGTATTGGCCGATGCTAATGGGTTAAGAGAGGCTATAACGCAGATTTTTACTGATACAGAGGAGGCAGTAAGGGCCGGACATACGGAGTAAGAATTATTGTGGAATTTGCATCTGTGAAAAGAGCTTCCTGTTTTCGGGAGGCTCTTTCTTACCTATTTCGTTTTGTTGATCTTACAGGAGGTGACGGTAATGAAAGGACAAAAAGGGCAGTCAGTGGTGGAATTTGCTCTGGTATTGCCGATATTCCTCCTGATAATATTAGGCGTGGTGTATGGCGGTTTGGCCTATGCAGATTATCTGCAATACAGTACAGCGGTGCGGGAGGCTGCCAGGGATATTTCAGTTAAGGACAGTGCAAAGCGCAGTGCCATTGTGTCAGGGCTTAACAGCAACAATCCCGATACAGTGGAGGATTATGCTGATCCTCTTACAGATCTTTATAAGGCCACTTTTTCCGTGCGTCCCTTTGTGCGCGCCCAGAATGGGGCTGAGAATGAGACAGATATCAACAGTGCAGAATTTGTGACGGTGAAGGCTGAGTTTGCTCTGAATAAAACAAATATCAGTGTACTGCCTTCGACACTCAAGGCTGTGCAATGTACTATGCCTGTGGAAAGATAATGTGCAGCAGCAGAATCAGCCATAACATGATGAGAGTTGCGACAGTATGTAGATGAGGTGGTGGGAAGATGTCACTCTTAAAGCGTTTGGGAAAGACGAAAGAAAATGCCATAGAGGAAGTGGGGAAAAGGGAAAATCCTCTGGGAGAATTTGGGAAACAAACTGCCAGGGAGCAAGCTCCTGCAGGCAGAGAGGTGGAAAAGCAGGCCTATCCTCATCTGACTGACAATAGCCATCAGGCACGTCCGCAGATGGCTTCAGCCTTCGCAGCCAGGCGCAATGCTGCTGTGGAGGTAGACCAGATTCAGGAACTGAGACTGGCGGTTCATCGTCGCATCGTGGATGAAATGACGGTGGCAGAGCATCAGCTGCTATTGCAGGGCTCGGTGGCCAAGGAACAGATTCAGAACCTGATTTCTACTTATTTTGACAGGGAGATGGCCAATCATTCCTATGCCCTGTCCCGGGCAGACAGGCTGGCGTTGATAGAGGATATTTCTGACGAAATCCTGGGTCTTGGCCCTCTGGAACCACTGCTAAAGGATAACACCATCACTGAAATCATGGTCAATGGTCCGCGTGATATCTTCGTGGAGCGGGCAGGCAAGCTGCTCCTTACGGAGTCGCGTTTTTATGATGAAGCTCACCTGATGAATATCATCGAGCGCATTCTGGCTCCTCTGGGCAGGAGAGTGGATGAGTCGTCACCTCTTGTGGATGCTCGTCTGGCTGATGGCTCCCGCGTGAATATCATCATTCCTCCCCTGTCCCTGGTGGGACCAGCGGTGACCATCCGCAAGTTCTCACAAAAGGCATTATCGGTGGAAGATCTGATGAACTATGGTACTCTGAATGAGGATATGGCAGACTTTTTGGAGGCCTGTGTCAGGGCGCGGCTGAACATTCTGGTGTCCGGAGGTACAGGTTCCGGCAAGACAACTACGCTGAATGTGTTGTCTTCCTTTATCCCAGCCACTGACCGTATCGTGACCATCGAGGATGCAGCCGAGCTAAGGTTGCAGCAGCGTCATGTAGTGACTTTGGAATCCAGACCTGCCAATATCGAGGGCACAGGTGCCATTACCATCCGCGACCTGGTGCGCAATGCCTTGCGCATGCGTCCTGACCGCATCATCGTAGGTGAGGTTCGCTCTGGTGAAGCTCTGGATATGCTTCAGGCCATGAACACGGGCCACGATGGCTCACTTACCACGGCTCATGCCAACAGTCCCCGCGATGTATTGTCACGTTTGGAGACTATGACCTTGATGGCAGGCATGGAACTGCCTGTGAGGGCTGTGCGTACCCAGATTTCCTCGGCCATAGACCTTATCTTGCAACAGTCCCGCATCAAGGATGGTACGCGCAAGATTACTCATATTACTGAAGTGCAGGGGATGGAGGGGGATACCATCATCTTGCAGGAACTTTTCCGTTATGTGCAGGATTACATTGACGAAAGCGGGAAGTCAGTAGGTCATTTCGAATCCACAGGGATGCAGCCAGCTTTCATGGATAAATTCCGCATGAATGGCGTGACGCTTCCCAGAAATCTGTTTGGCGGAGGTCATTGACTATGGTATTTTTGGCGGCTTTAGTTGTGACAGCCCTTTTCATGCTGATGCTATTTCTGATTTTCTGTTCCGGGCACATGTCTCAGGTGCGAATCCAGCACCGTATGTCCAAGATGATTGCAGAAGCAGAGCAGGAGCGTAAAATTCTTAAGCGCAAAAAACAAAAGGGTGCAGAAGAAGCGGAAGACAAATCACCTGTCCGTAGTCTGGCAGAAATGCCCTTCAGCGAGCGTGTCATACTGCCCTTTCTGAAAACCATAGAAGATAATCTTAATCAGTTTGCTCCCCGGGAGCTAAAGAACATGATGGAAATGATGCTCTTTCGCCTGGGAGGGCAGGAGAGATGGACGGTCAATCATCTGGCAGCAGGCTGGGTGATTTCCGTGCTGCTGGGGGGATTTTTAGCCTTTCTGGCAGGATATGTCATTACCGGCCTGGCACTTATTCAGAAGATAACCTTTGTGATTTTGGGAATGGTGGCGGGAGCGGTTCTGCCCTTTATGCTTTTGCAGTCTGCCATCAAGCGGCGTCAGGCCGCTATTAAGAGACAGCTGCCGGATTTTCTGGACTTCCTCTGTGTCAGCGTGCAGGCTGGCCTTTCCTTTGATGGTGCTGTGGCAAAAATCGTCAGCCGTATGAAGGGGCCATTGACAGATGAATTCCGCAGGATGCTGAGGGATACGAGCCTGGGCATGACCAAGCGGAGATCCCTGACCCAGTTGGGCGAAAGATGTGATGTGGAGGAGATGTATCTTTTTACTTCTTCCGTAATACAGGCGGAGCATCTGGGCACCAGTATGTCAAAGACTTTGCAGGTGCAGGCAGAGAATATGAGGGACAGGCATCGTCAGGCTGTGAAGGCGGCGGCTCTGAAAGCTCCTATCAAGATTATTTTCCCCATGATTGTCTTCATTTTTCCTTCGATTTTCGTCATGGTGATTATGCCGGCGATTTTAGCATTGGTGAAATCCTTGGGCAAGTGAGGGGGTGCAGGCAATGTTGTCTATACGTAAACTCCAACATCTGTTGAATCATCAGCGGGGGCAGGGCATGGTGGAGATGGCTCTCCTTATGTGCTTTGCAGTGGCAGTGGTGGTGGGGGTAAATTGGGATAGCTTCAAAGAAAGTATGGGATTTCCCTATCAGAAGATGGCAAACTATGTAGCAAACCCTGTAGATGTTTCTGCATTTGCCACTATGCCTACTGTTGAATTGAAGGATATAGATAATAAAGTGCGTCTCGAAGAGGATATAAAAACTTTAAAAAAGCTTGGAGGTAAATTTATTGGCCTGACTATGGCTCAACTTAAAGACATTTTTGCTGTTGATAAAAATAATGAAGGACTCTTGACGGGGACTACGAAGTTTACGGTTGGTAATGAAAATGTTCCCAAAGGTGTGATAGTGTTTGATTATAGTATTGCTAATACAGGTGATGATGGTAATGATTTAAGCATTAAATTGCGCGCTAACGGAAATGGAAGTGTCAGCAACAAGGAAGCTATGCAATGGATGACGGGTAATTATGAAACCAGTAGTTCCCCAAAAGTCGTTGAATACATATCAAATCGTGTCTTTTATTCTGATGAAGCCATCGAAAAGAGCCCCTTTGAGGGAATAACCAAAGAGCAAAGTGCTACTTTGCGAGCATATTTTTCTTTTGATAATGAAGGTTATGTTAATAAAGTTACTTTTAACATGGCAAGGAGTTATGAAAAAAGTAGCAAAAATTGGGAGCGTATGAAGTGTAATAAACTATGGGGGATAGAAGTAACGGCGGAGGATGTACCAAGGTAGGGAGGTGTACACCATGAAAAGACTAGGAAATAATTCACAGAAGGGGGCCGTCCTGGTCTTTGTGGCCCTCCTGTTGCCCATGCTGGTTTTCTTTGGGGGCATGGCCATAGATTTCGGACGAGCTTATCTGTATAAATCAGATCTTCAGAATGCAGCAGATGCGGCGGCGTTGGCAGGGGTTACTGCGGCATCTGGAAGTGGTTCTGCCCGCCTGGTAGACACTACCCCTTCTGGTTCTTTGAAGAATGGTGAAGCGGATAAGCTGGTTGTGGCGAAAAACGCAGCTAATGTCATTTTGGTCAAAGATACGGGAGCAGCAAGCGCCAATGAATCCAATACTAAACTTCGCATGACCAAGGAAGGAAAAGACCCCGAAGTCGATGCTGACACTTATTACTATATGGTGGAACTGACCGATGAAGTGAAGATGGTCTTCGCACAACTTTTCCTGCCTCAGAGCCTTATCCCTAATGACTGGAATGTGAAAGTATCGGTTAAGGCTTGGGCCAAGGCTAGGATAAATGATGGAAAAAATCTCGACTATATGACGAGGAATGCTATAAGTAATGAAATAGCATCTAACTATTATGAATGGAAAAAACATGTTGGGATAGATGATACTACGGCACAGCAACTAAGCTTTACTACTAATATTGAATATGATTATGAAAATAGAACTCGTAGTGAAGTCTTTAACATGAATAATAGTGATTCAGAAAGAAAGGATCTCTTTATTAACCTTAGACAGGATATCTCGGCTAGAAGTGCATTTGCAGATACTTGGGACCTTTCTGATTTTAGAGGCAAGAGCTATGACGAGATAAATGCTTTTTTCTATGATCTTTCATATGATAAGAAAAAAGAGAGAGTATGGTTAACTGACCCTAAAAATAATGATACATTAGATTTAGGTACTATTACTTTGGATCAATTTATACGAAATTACGCAAGAGCAGTTGATGGTATTACCGACCTTAATAACCTAACGGGGAATGATTTCAGTAAATATGTAAATGTAGATAAAGCACTGGAAATGCTCACATCTGCTGTCAAAGATGTTATAAATGTGGATGAAGCTTATCATGTAAGGCAGGATTTAGACAAAAGTGAGGTTTCTTTCGTATACAATACAGATGAGATTAATCGTCAAGATCCACTTTTTGTGAGGATTGAAAGTGAAGAATTCAATTCCGGTGACAATGGTAGAACTGCTAACTCTGCTTCTGGTGGTGTTACTAACTCTGTTCGCGACATTTCTATCAACATCAATGCGGATAATACTGGTAATGATTTTAGACCATTGGTATTTTTCTACGAGGGACCTGTAGATGCAGACGGCAATCGCGGGGTGGGTAGAAAGTCAAATACAGTTGTGTTGAACCTTAATGCAGATTTCAAGGGCATTATTTACGCTCCCAATAGTCCTGTCCAGATCAAAGTCAACAAAGGCGAAGATGAAAATAGGGAATTTCGAGGTTACATCATTGCTAAGTCCCTGGTGGATGAATTTGGCAATGAAATAGCCACGCCGGCAGATGAAGTTACTACGGGCAACGCTGCGGAATTCCAAGATTTTTATCGTAATACACTTAAACTGGACGGGGCAGTGTATGATGATTTTGGCGTAGTGAAACTCAATGTGTATAAGCCTGAGAAGGATATCTTCTACCTGACTAGCAGGGCGAGAATAACTATCTAAACAAAAAATCCGGTGCTATCTGATATAAGTTATCAAATAGCACCGGATTTTTAGCGGAACAGATTCTTATGCATATTGATGATTTCCCCCATGAGCATCTTGCCCCGGATGTCGGGATGCAACCCGTCTATGGCAAAGCCTGTATCCATCTGCTGGCCTGCGGGGTCATAGAAATATGGCTCCAAGTCTATGAAATACTTTTGTTGGCGAATCCAGCCGTTGACCTGATTAAGTTTCAGCCGCCATTGGGGGTCGGTGTCCGTGTGGAAGGCGTACTTGATGTTGGCAGGGTTGATGGGCATCAGGGTCAGGAAGATGGGCCTGATGTCGTTGGCAAGGCACTTCCTTTGGATTTCCTCCAAGTCTTTTATGATGTCCTGAGGAGGTATTTCGGGTGCGCGAAGACTGTTGGAGCCAGTGAGAATCAAGAGGTTCAGGGGATGCATGGGCAGCACATCAGTCTCGAAACGGTCTTTTGTCATGGTGGAGGTATCGCCGCTTCTTCCCAGGTTCAGGCAGGGGAAGTCCAGATAGGTGGTGTAGCTGTATTCCAGGGAGGCAGGGGAGTAGGAGATGGCGCCGCCACCGTGGGTGATGCTGTCTCCCAGCACGGCAGTCTGCACCCTTTTATCCAGCTGGGGCATCACGAACTTGGCCGTATCGGACCAGGTGCCGATGATATTGTTGCTGGCATCCAGGGCCCGCACCCGCCAGTAATATTCTCCCGCATAGGGGCGGGCGTATTCGTCATAGCAGGTGTCGGCTGAGTCAACGATGCGGCTCCAAACCCGGCCCTTGTCCGGCTGGGTGCCGTTTTCCTCCTGGGGAGGGGACGTCATCAGTTCCACCTCATAGTGCATGATGTCATGGAGGGGAATCCAGTGATAGACGGGATAGACAGGCTGCTGGAAATCCGGCATCTGGTCGAAGGTGTTGAGCAGCGGTGCCTGGGGCATGGGCAGGGAAGAGTCAATATAGATGGGTTCTGCCTTGGAAAAGACGCCGATGGGCTGCAGGTGGAGATCAAGAGCCCTGGCCCGCCAGTAGACCACCTGCTTGTTGACATAGGGGCGCAGGTCTGCCTGCCAGCCATTGGTATAAACCTTGCGGGTTATGTAAAGTTGGGAGGCTTTGTCGGGCTGTATGCCGCCTTCCTGGGCGGGAGGGGCAGACAGCAGCTCAACTTCATAGCACACTGCATCCGGCACCGTATGCCAGACCAGGAAGGGCATGAGGCTGGCGGGCTTTTCTTTGGTGTAATGGAATATGGGGACGGGGGCAGACTCCTGGCGTGGGGCGGCATAGTTGGGGTTGGCAATGGGAGCAGAAGGCTCTGTCAGCTGGCCGAACATGCCGTAGGCCGTCACACGGTAGTACATGGGGATAGCAGAGCGTGGCACTTCGTAGGAATCATTGAAGGTGAATTCTCCCAGGAAGAAGTGCAGGTCAGGCTCATTGGCTACCAGTCCCGTGGTCTTGGAATATGTCTCGATGCGGTAGAAGCAGGGATAAGGCAGGCGCTCCCAGGACAGCACCAGATGACCGTCAGTTTCCTTGAAAGAAACTGACAAGGGTTTCTGTTGCAGCCCCAAGACATCAGTCTTTTCCGCTACAAAGATGGACATAAGCGTAAATGATAAGATAATGATAGCAAAAAGCAAAAATTTCTTCATAAAACTACCAATTCTAAAAGGATTTTCCCTGAATTGCAGGGAATAGTTAATAGTATATCACAAAACAGAGGTGTTGCGAAATGGAAAAGCATGGTTTGATAATGGTGCATACAGGTGACGGCAAGGGCAAGACTACGGCAGCTTTGGGGCTGGCCATGAGAGCCTGGGGTGATGGGCTGAGGGTCCTTATCCTGCAGTTCATCAAGGGCGGCTGGAACTATGGGGAGCTGAAGACCATCGAGGAACTTGGCAAGCTTTCCGAGGGCCGTATCCGGGTAGAGCAGTGCGGCAAGGGCTTCACCAATACGGGCAAGGTCAGCATGGAGGAGCATAAGGCCGCTGCCCATGAAGCCTTGGAGAAGGCGGAGGAGGCACTGACCAGCGGTCAGTGGGACTTGGTCATTCTGGATGAGATGAATTATGCGGTGAAGTATGAGCTGGTGACGGAAGAGGAGATGATGGCTCTCCTGGACAAGAAGCCAGCCGACCTTCACGTGGTGCTGACGGGCCGTGATGCCTGCGAGAAGCTGATTGAGCGGGCTGACCTGGTGACGGAGATGCATCTGGTGAAGCATCCCTATGACCAGGGGGTGAAGGCCCAGAAGGGCATCGAATTCTGAGGCGATGTCTCTACACCGCCTGATGCAAATACGCATGATACAGGACACTGTGCTTGCATTTTTGTCCATAAAGTTGTAAACTTGTAACATCGTGCTTGCACATTTGTGTACGAAGACTAAGGCCCTGTGGGGCTGCCAGGTTAGGAGAGCTGATTATGAGAAGTGATGTTGTCAAGAAAGGGGCCACCCGTTGTGCCCATCGTTCCCTGTTCAATGCCTTGGGCTTTGGCCCGGAGGATCTGCAGAAGCCTTTGATTGGTGTCTGCAATTCCTTCAATGAGGTGATTCCCGGTCACATGGGGCTGAAGGAGATTACCGAGGCGGCCAAGCTGGGAGTGGCCGCTGCTGGCGGCACTCCTATGGAGTTCCCGGCTATAGGTGTCTGTGACGGCATTGCCATGGGCCACACGGGCATGAAGTATTCTCTGGCCAGCCGCGAGCTTATCGCTGATTCCATCGAGGCTGTGGCTATGGCTTCGGGCTTTGACGGCCTGGTGCTCATTCCCAACTGCGACAAGGTGGTGCCGGGCATGCTGATGGCAGCCGCCCGCCTGAACATTCCTGCCGTAGTGGTATCTGGCGGTCC
>ODAI011153746.1_pt1 | contig 11431 bp, 11 predicted proteins | sample 1539321 | NCBI WGS metagenome assembly ODAI01 (sample SAMN02144231, study PRJEB22623) | gut metagenome | biome: sheep rumen | host: Ovis aries | place: New Zealand
CCTTTTTTGTGGACGATAGTGGCTGCAATGGCCCTTGCGGCATGCACCACACACTATCAAGTGACTGGCATCACGCGGACGCGGATGCTCATCGACAACCAGTATGACAATGCCGTCAGCCAGACGGTGACCGACTTCATGAAGCCTTTTTCGGAGAAGGTGGACGCCCAGATGTCGCCTGTCCTCGGTGAGGCGGCAGAGGCTCTTGAGCCCTACCGGCCTGAGAGTCCGTTGGGCAATCTGCTGCCCGACGCCCTCATGTGGGCCGGCAGCCTGTATGATGAGAAGCCCGACTTCGCCGTATATAATATCGGAGGAATGCGGGCATCGCTGGCCAAGGGAAAAATCACCATCGGTGATGTCTTCGAGGTGGCACCTTTCGAGAACTATCTCTGTTTTGTCACTCTCACCGGCGACAAGGTGCGCGAGCTGATGGAGCAAATTGCCTATCGTGGCGGTGAGGGCGTGAGCAGCGAGGTGCGCATGGTCATCACCAAGGACAATAAGCTCAAGCGTGTCACCATCGGCGGCAAGGAGATAGACCCTGCGGCGAAATACCGCATCGCCACCATCGACTATGTGTCGCACGGCAACGACAGGATGGTGGCCTTCAAGAGTTGCACCGACCGGCACGACTGCACCGGCGAGGAGGCCCTGGCCAGGGGGGTGCTGATGAAATATGTGAAGGCGAAGACTGCCGCCGGTGAGCGTGTGAGCAGCAAGATTGAAGGTAGAATCACAGTTGAAGAGTAATGATTATGAATACCCGGAATATATTTTTCGTTATCGCCATGGCGGCCTCCGTCGCCCTGGCACCGGCCCAGGAGAGCCAGAAAGGCACCAGACAACTGGTGATTCTCCATTCCAATGACACCCATAGCACAGTGAAGCCCCTCAATCCCAACCTGACCGACAAGAATGTGGCAGGGCGGGGTGGTTTCATCCGCCGTCTGGAGTTTCTCAAGCAGCAGCGCAGCGAGCATCCCGACCTGCTCTATTTCGACAGCGGCGACTTCTCGCAAGGCTCTCCCTACTACACCTTGTTTAAAGGTGACGTGGAGGTGGGACTGATGAATCAGATGGGCATCGATGCCGCCACCATCGGCAACCATGAGTTCGATTTCGGTCTCGAGAACATGGCAAGGATCTTCAGGATGGCCAATTTCCCCATCGTCTGTGCCAACTATGATTTCACGGGCACTCCTCTCGAGGGAATCGTCAAACCTTATGTCATCATCAAGCGCAACGGGGTGAAGATAGGGGTCTTCGGACTCGCACCCAAGCTCGACGGGTTGGTGGAGCAAGCCAACTGCAAAGGCGTGCAGTTCCTCGACCCCGTGAAGAAGGGACTTGAACTGGCCACCTTCCTCAAGGAAAAGAAGAAATGCGACATGGTCATCTGTGTGTCGCACCTGGGATGGAATACCGACCTCCCCGACGATGATGATATGATCCGCGGCTCACGCTACATCGACCTCGTGCTCGGCGGCCACTCCCATACCTATCTCACCGAGATGCAATACGTGAAGGACCTTGACGGCCACGACGTGGCTGTCGACCAGAACGGCAAGCACGGCATCTGGATAGGTAAGATGGAGGTAAGCCTCAAGAAGAAATAAGGGCAGTTTACTCGAAATGGAATGTCAGTACAATCAATTTCGTGCGTGTCTTGCTCACGGAATTGGTGTACATGATCATGTCTCTGTTTTTCAGGTGGTTGACATGGTCGAGGTCAAGGCTGTTGGTGAGGCTGTAAAGGAACTTCAGTTCGGGACGCAACTTGAAGAACGGCAGGGAGAAGTCGCAGCCGACGCCCACTTCCACAAACATGTCGTAGCGCTTCAGCTTCAGGTAGGCGTTGTCCTTGCCCGAGAGGTTGATCATCGGGTTGAGGCCGGCCATCACATAAGGCCGGTGGTTGTTGAAGCGGGGAGCGGCGAAAATCAGGTCGAGGGCCGATGAGATATAGGCCGTCTTCATATCCTGATGCTCTTCGGGCATCCTCTCATCACTATGATTGATGAAGGTGATATGGCGGTTGCCGAAATACATGGCTGGAGCGATGCGGAACTGGAAGTTGGTGTTGAGGCGCAATTCGCCGAGCACACCCACGTTGAAACCGGGGTCCCAACGGTCCTGGTCGCAAGAGATGAGACGCTCCACATAAGTGCCGTCTTCCTGTTCTATCAACTGCGGTCCCACGTTGAGCATCTCGATATCCTGCAGGTGAGTGCCCACCAGCACTCCGAAATGGAACTGGCGCAAGTCCACATAGGGACGGTTTTCCACCTTCCTGTCTTGAGAGAGGACGGCAGAGCAGAGGAGGAGGGCCCCCATTATCGACAGCATTCGCTTCTTCATATTATTATAACGTCTTTTGGCCGCGCTTATTGCATGACTTCTTATTTTGACAATGTATAAATAACGAAAAATCAATTCATCATTTGTAGGTATTTCAAAATAAAAATGTATCTTTGCACTGTACAAAAATAGGTACATAAAGAGATCATTCACATTATACACTAACAAATAATTATTACTTATTATGGCATATGTAATTGGTGACAACTGCATCGCTTGCGGTTCATGTATCAGCGAGTGCCCCAACGAGGCCATCTCTGAGGGCGACATCTATTCAATCGATCCCGATCTCTGCACTGAGTGCGGAGCTTGCGCAGACACTTGTCCGAACGAGGCTATCAGCCTTCCCTAATCATAGGGCATAAAGCTATCGGCGGCATTCCATCACGGGGTGCCGCCATTTTTTTCTAGGAATCCTAGAAATCCTAGGGATCCTAGGAAAACTAGAAAATCTAGAAAAAAAATCTCCCGCCGTCACATGACGGCGGGAGATTTTTATAGATAAGGATTGTGATTATTCAGTAGTTGTTGCTTCGGTATCGAGGCCGAGTGCCTTGCGGGCATACTCGTTGGTGGGATCGATATCGTAGAGTTTCTGATAGTAGGGCTTAGCGGTCTCAAGGTCGTTCTTGCTCGACCAGTAGATGTAGCCCACCTCGCTCAGAGCGCTCTTGAGATACTCCTTCTCGCTGTCTTCGAGAGTGCCTTTGGCCTCGAGGTCGTTGATGAGGCTGGTGAGATAGGTGATGGCCTCGTCGTCTCTCTCGCAGATATAAGCCTGGTGGCCCTTCTGGAATTTCACGTAGTTGGCTGTGTGAGGATACTTGGTGATGAGGTTGTCATAGACACCGAGAGCCTTGAGCCAGTTGGCGTCTTTCTCAGCGGCATCAGCGGCTTCTCTCACCTTCTGGATGTAGATACCGGCTAGTTTGTTGTACTCCGACGGTTTGGCATCGGGGTTCTTGTCGAGGTAGAGCATGCTGTATTCCAGAGCCTTGTCGCTGTTGCCCAGTGCGGTGTACGACTCAGAGATCGACTGCAGGTTCTTGTAGGATGTGTCGTCCATGGAGAACGACTTGTTGAACTGCTCGATGGCTTTCTCGTGCTGTCCGGCACCGGCGAGGGCCTGTCCGTAGTAGTTGAAGTCGCCCGAGTTCTTCTCAGCGTCGGAAGCGAGGAGTTTCTCTGCATAGGTGACGGCATCGTTGAAGTTCTTGCTCAGCACACCGTTGATCATACCCAGACGGATGAAACCGTTGTTGTTCGGGAAGCGCTGCATGGCAGTCTTCGAGAGGCTCAGACCTTTGGCGTAGTCGCCGATGGAGAGGGCAGAGAGCACATACTCACCGATACGTGCTTCCTCGAGCTGGTTGATGTTGGTCTTGTTGAAATACTCCATGGCTTTCTCATAGTTGCCAGAAGTGTAGAACACGTGACCGGTCTCGGCATCAACGGGGAAGTCGGGCACGTTCTTGCGGAGCTGGTTCAAGGCGTCTTCGGCCAGTTGCGGGCTGCGCTTGCGGTAGACGTTGGCATAGCTCATATATCCGTGCGGGTTCTTCGGGTCGAGGTTCATAGCCTGCTGATACCACATAGCGGCCTGACCGCCGTCGTCTTTGAGGGCTTCGATGTCGCCTTTGAGGATATAGGCGTCGCCGAAGTTCTTGGCTTTCTTGAGAGCGAGGTCAGCACATTCCACCGCTTTGGTGTAGTTCTTGCTGGCCAGGAAGGCATTGCCCAGGGCAACCATGGCGCTGGGGTCTTTCTTGAAGGCTTTCATGTAGTCTTTCACCAGTGCCTTGGCGGCACCCACGGCCTGCGGGTCTTCCTTAATGGCTTTCGACACCTCGCCGATCATTGCGTTGTAGTCCTGTGCCATGGCGGGAGCTGAGAGTCCTAAGACCATTGCACCCATAATCAGGTATTTCACTGTCTTTTTCATAATCTTTTTTATTTTAAGCTTTTTAAGTTGATGTTACTCATTTTGTATGATGACTTTCCTCGGGGAAAGTTTAACTAATTCTTCTTGATGTTCACTTTTTTTATGGTGATGTCACCGCGGTAGGGCAGCAGTCCGGCGCGCTTGACGATGAGCTGGCCCGTAGGGCTGGTGGTGTAGTTGGCGAAACTCCAGGGGAGTTTGCGCTGCGGGTCTACACAGATGGCATAGACGGTGCGTGCGAAGGGGTAGCGTCCGTCGAGCAGGTAGACCTGGTAGGGTTTCCAACTGTTGCTGGCCGTGGCCTCGTCGTTGACGGTGACTTTCATCACCCGAATTTTGTTGATGAATGTCAGGTTGGTGCTGTCGCCCTTGTCGTTGAGCCAATTGGAACCGATGATACCGATGGCGTTGGGCGTGCTGTGTACATATTCTATAACATCGGCGCTTGTCTTGGCTGCCGTGATGTTGGGATTGTCGATAGGTTGCCCATCAAGGATAGAGTCCACGACATAGTGGAGTGTGGCCGACTCTTTGTTGTCGAACACCACGTCGAAGTTGCCCAACTTGGAAGCGGGGTAGATCTCATTCCATTTGGTCACTTTCCCCTTGAGGATGTCCTTGATGTTTTTCACCGAGATGCAGCTGTCGGTGTTGTTGGGGTTGATGATGAGTGCCAGTCCGTCGTAGGCGACGGGGAAGACCGAAGGCAGTTGCTTCTTGGTCTTGAGGTAGGCAATCTCGCTCTCTTTCAGTGGTCGTGTGGTGAACAGGAGGCATGTCTGCATGTCTCTGATCAGCTCGAAGCCTCTGTTCTCGGTCGTGTCTTTGAGGTTGATTTTGGCTTTGGGCCATTTGAACTCAAACTGGTCGATGAGTTCCTGCACGACGGGTTTGAGACTTTCATCCGCCACGATCGTTATCTCGCCAGAGGTTTCGGTGTCGGTCCGTCCGCCCCGTTTGTCGCTGTTGTCGCAGGACACGAGTGCGGCGCCTGCTGCCAGCAGAGTGAAAATAGTGAAGATGAATGTCTTTCTCATTTGTCTTTGATAATAGGTTTATCAGATAAAAAAACTATCGTCAGGGGCAACCGTGATTGCCCCTGACGTAGGTATAGATTCTACAGTGATAGATTGTAGAATAGCGCTCTTCTCATCTTTTTACTGAAGCTTGAAGGTCACAGGCAGGTTGTACTTCACGCGTACGGCCTGGCCGTTCTGCATACCGGGCTGCCACTTAGGCATTGCCTTACAGACGCGCACGGCCTCTTTGTCGAGTGACGGGTCGACACCGCGCACCACCTGCACATTGCTGATAGAACCGTTGGGCTCCACGATGAAGGAGACGACGACGCGTCCCTGGATGCCGTTCTCCTCAGCCACTGGAGGATAGTGGATGTTGGAGCTGAGCCACTGCATAAGTGCGGAGGGACCACCGGGGAATGAGGGCTGCTGCTCCACCACTTCCCACACTTTGGTTTCCACTTCCTTCTTCACTTCCTGCTTGGGCTCTTCCACCACCACTTTCTCCACCACGTCGGTACGGGCGGCCTCGATGGTACGGTCTTTCGCACCTTCCTGGTCTTTCACACCCACGGCGGTGTTGGCGTCGAGCTCAGCCATCTGTTTCATCTGGTTGTCCTCTTTCACGAGCTCATCCTTCTTGATGACAGGGGCGGTAAACTTCTGAGTCTCACGCACCTGGGGGAGCTCCTTCTTAGGCTCAATCTTAGGCTTCTCAACCTTCGGTTTCTCTTCTTTCTTCTCCTGCTTGGCCTTCTCCTGAAGTTTCGAAAGCTCAAGCTGCTCCATGTAGGCCTGACGTTCGGCTGCACGCTTGTCGGCCTCGATCTTGTAGACAAGATATCCACCGATAATCAGGGCAGCTGCAATCAGAATAGCGAGGGCCAGGAGGTTACGCTTGGAAGTGCCCTTGCGCAACTGATAGGCTCCGTATTCCTTATTCTTATTTTGGAACACCAGCTCGATCCATTTAGGATCATATAGATCTATTTTCGACATAATTTCTCTTCTTTTTAAGTTACATCAATTACATCTTTACACCCTTCTTCTCGAGAAGTTTCTCGTCGTCGGGAGTGATCTTATCGATGACATAGGTTCCAATACTAAGAATCTGCATCTCGTCGAGTGCGTCGACCATGTTCTTGTAAGAAGCATTGTCGGTGGGCTTGATGACGATGGTCAGGGTGGGGATCTTGCCGTCTTCCAACTCACCTGCCTTCAGCTTGTTGAGGGCTTTCTGATAGGTGCTGTCGGTGTAGTTCTTCGGGTTGTTGGCCCGGTCGATGGCAAGGTTCTTCACAGCCAGCTCGATGCGCTTCACAGGTTTTGTACCGTCTTCCACGGCGTGCTCGCGGAGCACGTTGCGGAGGCCGTCGTTGCCCCAAGTGGTCTCTTTCACCCAGTCGGGGTTGTTGTACTCGGGCTCACCCTCAGCGTAGTAGATCTTGTTGTCTGCTGCCACATAGAGGGTCACGGTCTGTGAGGCCTTCGACTCGTTCTTGTTCGATTCGTCCTGGTTCTCATCGTTACTCGGCATCGTCAGCTCCATGGTCTGGGGCTTACTCAGAGTCGTACAAAGCATGAAGAACGTGATGAGAAGCATCAGCATATCCACCATAGGCGTGAAGTCTACGCGGACATTAATCTTTTTCTGTTTGCTTTCTTTCTTCTTTCCCATTATTGGTCCTCCGAAGCTTTAAGGTTGGTGATCATGTAGTAGTGGCTCTCGTCCATGTCCTGGAGCTCACTCATGACCTTCTTCACTGTCTTGTAGGGTGTAGAGGCGTCGGCTTTGAGGGCGAGCTTGATGTTCTCGTTGACGTTGCGGGCAGCGTCAACCCATTGCTGGAACTCGCTCATGCCACCGTCGATACTGTCGAGGGGAATACCCTTGGTGGGCAGTATTTTCTGACGGTTGTCGGTGGACATTGCCAGATAACCCTTCAATTCATCCAAGGGGACACCGAAAGTGCCTTCACGTGTGAAGACGTCGAGCTCGAGTGCGTTGGCATCGGGCATCATGGCCTGCAGTGTCTCACCCAGTTGTTCTGTGTTATCGATACTCATGAAGACCTGTCCCTCACCTGTGGGGTTGCCTGCGGCATCCTTCTCAGGATTGACGAGGATAGTCAGGACTCCGTTTTCAGGCACCTTGATCTCGGAGATAGACCCTGGCACATTGACCTTCACTGGCTCGTTCTTGACGAACGTAGAAGTCAGCATGAAGAATGTGAGGAGCAGGGTCATCACGTCCGACATGGGCGTCATATCGATCCAGACATCACTTTTCTTAACTTTTACTTTACCCATAGCGATAGATTTTTAAAGGGTTAGCAAAAATTAAGCCTCTTCTGTGTGGGTTGCTTCGTAAGTCTGAGCTATTGAATAACCAACCTCGTCGAGGGCGAAAGTCAACTTGTCGACTTTGTTTGTGAAGTAGTTGTAGGAAACCACAGCACACCAGGAAGTACCGATACCGAAGGCGGTATTGATAAGAGCCTCAGAAATACCTGCGGAAAGTTTTGCGGAGTCGGCGCCGCCACCAGCTGACAGAGCGGAGAACGACTTGATCATACCGACCACAGTACCGAGAAGACCGGTAAGAGTACCGAGGGTAACCAGAGTGGCGATGATGGGGAGGTTCATCGTGAGGGTAGGCATCTCAAGCTGTGAAGCCTCCTCGTGAGCCTGCTGGATCTTGGCGATCTTCTGAGCCTTCTTGATGCCGGCGGTTGCCTCCATCTCTCTGTAGGCTCTCAGTGAAGCGCTGACCACGTTGGCCACAGAACCCTTCTGCTGGTCGCAGAGCTGCTGAGCCTTTGCGAAGTCGTTGGCGTTGAGGGCAGCCTTGATGTTGGCCACGAATTTGGGCAGAGCACCCTTACCGAAAGCGGTCTTGAGGGCCAGCCAGCGCTCGATGGACATAGCGAGCACGGTGAGGAGGAGCGAGTGGATGACAGGCACGATGATACCGCCCTTGAAGATGGTACCCCATACGTCAAGCGGAGTCTCTTTGGTCTCGTCTGAGAAGTGAGACACATTGCCGAACCATGTGAAGAACAGGGTGAATGCAATGATGGCGCATACGACGATGATCCAGAATGCACCTCTTACTCCTGTGAAGCCCTCGGACTTTTTGGCGGGGGCTGCTGCTTTTGTTGAATTTGCCATAATTTTTTTTAATTTGTTGATTTAAGTTATTGATAAGTTTAAGATGTATAAAATGCGATTTGTCTTGGGCTGAAATCGTTTTTCTTATGTTTTCCTTTGCGTGACGTCCTATTGTAGTAAATATCTTCGCAAAGATAATAATTTAGCGGAAATTCAAGCCTCTATTTAAATTTTTTAACAATTATTTTTTCAGTTGAGCCAATGCTTGCCTGATACGGCTCATGGCTTCCCTGATGTTGTCGTCGCTGGTGGCATAGCTCATTCTGAAGCATTCGGGGTCGCCGAAAGCGTCGCCGCCGACGGTGGCCACATGTGCCTCTTCGAGGAGGTAGAGGGCGAGGTCGGTCGAGGTGTTGATGGCCCGTCCGTTGAAGTTAGAGCCGTAGTAGCTGCTGCATTTGGGGAAGAGGTAGAAGGCTCCTTCGGGCTTGTTGACCTCGAGTCCCGGAATGTCGCTGGCGAGTCGCACGATGAGGTCTCTCCTGCGTTCGAAGGCCTGCCGCATCTGCTCTACGCAGTCCTGCGACTGTGTGTAGGCGGCCTCGGCGGCTTTCTGGCTCACCGAGCAGGGTCCGCTGGTGTATTGCCCTTGTAGTTTGTTGCATCCTTTGACAATCCACAGCGGCGCTGCCATGTATCCGATGCGCCATCCTGTCATGGCATAGGCTTTCGAGACGCCGTTGATGATGATGGTGCGGTCTTTCATGCCTTCAAACTGTGCGATGCTCTCGTGGCGGCCGGTGTAGTTGATATGCTCATAGATCTCGTCGGCGATGACGAAGAGGTCGTCGTGAGCCAGCACCACCTGTGCGAGGGCCTCGAGCTCTTGGCGTGAGTAGACGCTGCCGGTGGGGTTGCTCGGCGAGCAGAGGATAAGCATCCGTGTGGCGGGCGTGATGGCGGCCTCGAGCTGTGCTGCGGTCATCTTGAAGTTCTGTCCGAAGCCTGTGGGCACGATGACGGGTGTGCCGCCGGCAAGTTTCACCATCTGCGGGTAGCTCACCCAGTAGGGGGCGGGGATAATCACCTCGTCGCCGTCGTCGATGAGTGCCATGACGGTGTTGCAGACCGCCTGCTTGGCTCCGTTGCTGACGAGGATCTCCTCTGGCGCGTAGGTGAGTCCGTTCTCGCGCTGGAGTTTTTCGGCGATGGCCTTTCTCAGTCCGGGGTATCCCGGCACTGGCGAATATTTGGAATAGTTGTCGTCGATGGCTTGCTTGGCGCTCTCCTTGATACCGTCGGGAGTGTTGAAGTCGGGTTCTCCTACACTGAGGTTGATCACGTCGATGCCTTGTGCCCTCATCTCGCTGCTTTTCTGCGACATCACGAGTGTGGCCGAAGGTGCGAGCCTGTTGAGGCGTTCAGATAGTTTTGCCATGGTTGTATATTTTGTTCCAATCAGTTTGCAAAGATACTGTTTTTTTTGATTTCAACGGACAAAATGTTACTTTATTTCACCCGCGTCTGTCATTTTTTTTTGGATTTTTCCCTCGTGGAGCCGCTTTTGTCATCATTATGGCCGTTGCCGGCGTGTGGCGGGCAGTGAGCGGGCATGTGGCCTACAGGTGCAGGTTGTGGCCCATGCGCTCCTTTTTGGTCTTGAGGTAGTGGATGTTGAACTCGTTGGGGGTGGTCTCGATGGGGATGTTCTCCACGATCTCCAGACCGTAGGCCTCGAGGCCTACCCGCTTGACGGGGTTGTTGGTGAGCAGGCGCATCTTGTGGATGCCGAGATGGCGCAGCATCTGTGCACCGCATCCGTAGTCGCGCTCGTCGGGTTTGAAGCCCAGGTGGGTGTTGGCGTCCACGGTGTCGTAGCCCTCCTCCTGCAGTTTGTAGGCGGCTATCTTGTTCATCAGTCCGATGCCGCGTCCCTCCTGCATCATATACACGACGACGCCCTTGCCCTCGCGCTCAATCATCTCGAGCGACTTGTGCAGCTGCTCGCCGCAGTCGCATCTCATGCTTCCGATGATGTCGCCGGTGCAGCATGAGGAGTGCACCCTCACCATGACGGGCTCGTCGTCGCCCCAAGAGCCTTTGATGAGTGCGAAGTGCTCCAGGCCGTTGCTCTTCTGGCGGAAGGGGATGAGTTTGAAGCGTCCGTAGACGGTGGGCATGTCCACCTCGCTGCCCACCTCGATGAGCGAGTCGCGCTGCAGGCGGTAGGCGATCATGTCTTTGATGGTGATGATCTTGAGGTCGAACTGCTTCGCCATCTCCTGCAGCTGCGGCATCCTTGCCATCGTGCCGTCGGGGTTCATGATTTCCATGAGCGCGCCGGCGGGGTAGAGGCCGGCCAGCCGGCAGAGGTCGATGGTGGCCTCGGTGTGGCCGCTCCGTCTCAGCACGCCGTGGTCTTGTGCGAAGAGGGGGTTGATGTGTCCCGGCCGCGCGAAGGTGGCGGGTGTGGAGGCGGGGGCGGCGAGCGCGCGGATGGTGGCGGCTCTGTCGTGTGCGCTCACTCCTGTGGCGCATCCTTCTATCTTGTCGATGGTCACGGTGAAGGGGGTGCCTAAGAGCGAGGTGTTCTCCGACACCTGACTGGGCAGGTCGAGTTCCTTGCAGCGTGAGAGGGTGATGGGTGCGCAGAGCAGTCCTCTCGCGTGTATGAGCATGAAGTTCACTTTCTCTGGCGTGATTTTCTCCGCGGCGATGATGAGGTCGCCCTCGTTCTCGCGGTCCTCGTCATCCACCACGATGACGAATTTACCCTCTCTGAAGTCGCTCACGGCGCTTTCTATCCTTTCTGTCAGTTGTTTGTCCATTGGTTGTGTCGCTTGTATGTATGAACGTTGCCTTCATTCGAAGGCGTCTTTGTCTCTTTTGGTTGTCTTGCCGAATCTCTGTGAAGAGTCGTATGTCTATATAAGTCGTATATCTATTATCTATATATAATAGGTGAACCGCTCATCCTTCAGTCGGTGCCTACCTGTCG
>ODAI012833958.1_pt1 | contig 11431 bp, 7 predicted proteins | sample 1539321 | NCBI WGS metagenome assembly ODAI01 (sample SAMN02144231, study PRJEB22623) | gut metagenome | biome: sheep rumen | host: Ovis aries | place: New Zealand
CTTAAACAATTTAGTCTTTCTGTTGTCTAAACCTACCAAAGTGGCATTAAAGTGTTGATGATTAGACTGTCATAACGCTAAATCAGTTGTGTGATATATTCTGCATCCTTGCCTTCGTAGAGACATTGGCTGTTCAGAAGACGGATGCTACCAATGAATACAGATAGCTGCCGAAGCTGACGAGTGCCCATATCATCAGGGCTATCAGCAATAGAAGGATGATGAGGACGATGGCCGACTGGAGGGCCCGCTGGTTCACCTGCCTGATTACTGCTTCGTCGCCGTCGACGAATCCCTGTACCATCTGCATGTTCTGGATGTTGGCCCGGTGGAAGAAGTCGATGATGTCGCCCAGGAAGAATGGTATCATGCCCATCAGCACGTCGCGCAGGGCATTGTTGAGGACGGCCAGTGTCAGCGGCACGCTCCTGATGACGCGAGCCGAGAAGTAGACGAACGGCACGGCACTGGCCAGCGCAATGGCGTCGCCCCAGCCTGGGACGATGCCGATGAGGGCATCCAGGTGGTAGCGGTCCATATAGCGGGTCAGGCCCTGCATCGTCTGATAGGTCCGGTTGTCCATCAGCCGCTGACGTTGCATCAGGCGCTTCTCCTCCTTCGTCATCTCTGTCCTCTTGCTGTTGATGGCCTCATTCATCCTCTTATAGTTCGGAAATTCAATTTTAGTTATTATATTCCTTCTGACCGGGTCGGAAGCCCGCCGAGGGGGTGTTTTCTCACCGCTTTGCCCGGGTACACAATTATCTGTGAATTACGGGCGGTTTGAGTATAACAGTTGCTCGTCGGCGTATTGCTCCTTGTCTTTCTTGGGTTCCCTTGGCTTCCATTTCCCCACATGCTTGGCATGCTTCATGGCGTCGCGGAACAGCGAGTCGGGCACTGCCTGCCAGCTAAACCTGATGCCTAAGAGTCCTTCTGGGAATGTCATCCTGTAGATTCGTCCCAGCCTGAGCTGGCCGCCGTCGTCGATGAGCTCGGCGAATCGCATCCTGCGGATGCCGTCTTTCGCCTCTCTGATGGTCTTGCTGAATATGGACCCCTGCATGCCGAAGTGCCACTCGTTGCTGTTCAGCACCACGAACTTGCCGCTGAGTCCGCGGCTATGGAACTGTCCGTCGCCGGTAGTCTCGATGACGACGACCTCCTTGCGCGGCAGGTCGAGATGGCCATATAGGCTGACCAGTGCTTTCTTGTTGGCCCACGACACCTCGGTGAATCCGCCCTTGTCTAATTTGGCATATCCCCAGTCATTGTCGTTGCCCAGATAGACGCGGTCGCTCCAGTCGATGCCTTCCAGGATGTCTCTGGCCAGGAACATCTGGTCGTAGGTTAGGGTGTCGTGGTCTACCAGCACGTACTTGATGTCCTGCACGTCGCCGAACTTGTCGTCGCCCTTATATTCGTCGGTCTCCGACGTTTTCACTACCGCGCCGGGCAGCCGCAGCAGCTCCCTCCAGGCTTCCTCGGGCTTCAGGTGGATGGGCTGGCGCGGGTGCCGTAGCGCGAAGTCCTGCTGCAGCGAGTCGGCCAGGTGATAGATGGCCGAGGCATCGCTCACCTTGGTGCTCGACCGTCTGATGCCGTTTAGTAAATTGTCATCTCTGAAGGTATACCGCTGAATGGTCTTGCCGTCGACAGTATAGTGCAGGCAGATGGAGTCGTAGGGCTGACTGAAGGCATCGTCTATATCCATCCAGTTGTCTCTGATGGCGAAGAGATAGGTCTTGTCACCGACATAGGGCTGCCAGGCCAGCACGACGACATTCTCCTTGAATCCGCCCACGAATACGTTCTTGCCGGCACTGGAGCCGGCCACCTTGTAGGGGATGACGAAATTGACTTTGTCTTTCTCCTTGTTCTCCTGGTAGTCGTCTTCCAGGCTTACCTTCGCCTTTTGCTGCTTGATGGTAGCGTTGTAGTGCTCGCGCTCCTTGGTCGTGAGGTAGAGCATGTGGTAGGTGAATCCCAACTGGCCCGGGGTGCCTGGGGGCAACTCCAGCTCGACGAGCCGGCTGGTCTTGGTCTGAGGGTCGTGGCGCATCACGATGACGGTCTTCCGGGTTGTTGCCTTCTCGACGGTCTCGAAGCAGAGCATGTTCTCGTAATAGCGCCCGTTCTTGCTGGTACGGGGGTACATCCAGCCGCCATAGCGCACGATGATGTCGCCCGTGCGCAGTCCTAACTGATAGGCCAGCGAGTCGGTCAGCTCGATGCAGAAGGTCTTGTGAAGCTTGTTCTTGAACTCTACTCTCTGTTGATAGTCGTTGGGGATGGTGTCGCCATTCTCGTCAAAGTAGTGGTCGTCGTTGAGCATATTGGTACAGTAGATGGAAGCTCCGTTCCAGTCGCCATTGAGGATATACGAGGGTTCACCGAACTCGTTGAAGCCCCGCCACATGATGTTGTTGCCTTGCGGGCTCTTAGTGGGCACGGCTTTATAGTAGAGGGCATCGGCCTTCAGCGTTCGCCCGCGACAGCCAATGCTGTCGTAGTAGAACAGTCCGCACGGAGTGGCGAAATCCTCCCGGTAGTCAAAGCCGTATCGCTCGAGAAGTTTCTCACCGTCATACCTTGTGATGACCTCAGTGTGCCGCAGGGAGTCGGTCTCGCTGATCTGTATGTTGTACTTGCGCCAGTAGTCCTTATGACTCATGTCGGCCGGCCGACCGGCCTTGTCCACCACCGTGGTCACCAGCTTGCAATAGTGGGGCCGCTCGCTATACTGGTGGGTGACGCGCTGGTAGGAAGCGAAGTGATTGACGGGATTCATCTCCAGGTCGTAGTAGGCATCGTCCACCAGCCGGTGGCGGCTGTCGTACAGCTCTACGTTGATGTACTTGTCGCTGTAGTACCAGGTGGTGTCGCAGCCGTTGCGGCTGACATAGCGGTAGGTCATGATGGAGTCGCGCCCGTCAGTGGATTCGTATCTCACGTCGTACGTCTTCTTGCCGTTCTGGTCATACGCCTTTCTGACGATACAGTTGCCGGAGGTCGATAGCAGGCTGTCCTTGTCGAAATGCACGGAGAGCAGCAAGTTGCCCTTGGAGTCGAAGCGGTTGATCCACATGGCCAGGCCTTTGCTGAAGTTGACCATCTCCCCCTTCATGTTCTCGGCCCGCACAGAGGTTCGCTGCCCCCTGTCGTTGTAGGTGTAGAGATAGCGGTGAATGCCCTCCGACGTCTCCATACCGTTCCCCGCCTCGTCGAAGAAGCTGCTCGACAGCCGCCGGCCCCATTGGTCATAGGTGTAAAGCTTGTTCACCACATCCTCGGCGCTCCTCTTGTTGGGCATCCTCATGGGATGGCCAAACTGGTCGATGGTCGTACTGCCCACCTCTCTGCCCCCGGCATCATAGGTGTTCCTCCAGCCGCAGTTGCCCCAGTTGTCCAGCATCGGCACTCCGGCTGCATCGGCCGACATGCCTTCCAGCACGTAGCCGTCTTTGTTGTACCTCCTGATCTGTATGAACGATTCGTCATCGTTGCGCAGCAGCTGCCCCTTTTCGTTGGTATAGGCTATCTTCCATTCATAGCCGTTTTCATCGAGTGTGATGGAAACATACTTGCAGTCCTCGGCATCGCGCAGCTGTGCAAAGACGCCATACGGGTCGGTATAGTGCCCGATAATCTGATTCTTGGATACTGAGGTGGGGAAGTACTGAACCACCAGGTTCCCCTCGGCATCGTACATGTTTTCCTGTATCAGCACCCCTGCGCGGCTGATCTTCTCCGACTGGCAAATGGTTTCCAGCTTGTCCTTCCAGTCCTTGTTGATTCCCTTGTCGCCGGTGAACGGATTGGCCAGGTGAGGACCATACGAGTGGTCGGTAGTCAGGTTGCCGTAACCGTCCACAATCTGCATGTGGGTGAAGGGCGCTGTAGCCGGGGCTCCCATGGGGCGCAGCAGCCTGTAGTAGCAGTTCAGGTGGCGCTGGTGCTCCTTGCTCAGCGGCTTGCCCACACCCTTCCAGAAACCGTACTGGTTGACTATCGTGACATAGCATTCGGAGTAGTAGCCGCTGACATCGGGAAACTTCCTCACGGCAATCTTGCGCTTGATGCTGTCGTTCAGCATGTGGTCGCCTTCCTTCACCCTTGCGGCCTTGGCCTTAGGGGCGGCTCGCGAGCCTTTCTCATCCATCAGGCGGTTTTGGAACTGTTCCATCTTCTGGGCGTCTCGGTCACTCTGGCCAGCAACAGCCAACGGCCATAATATCATGATGAATATAAGTAGTCTCTTCATACTGTCAGTTCGTTACATTTGTTCATTCCCTATAACCTTATTTCTCTTGTGTGGCGATGGCTGCCCGCAGACGCTTCATCTCCTGCTCAGTGTAATAGACCGGATAGTGCTCCATGCCGGGGTCGCCAGTCTGCGGGTGGAACTCTTTCACTGCGAACCCATTGCCCTGCCGGCGAGCCACCTTGACACCGCCCTTGCCCATTTGCAGTATGATGTCGCCGTCGCGGAGACCACACCTCCAGAACGTGCCACCCTTATCCGTGATGTGCAGATAGTCCACCTTCCGCCCGTTGTCCGCCTTGCTGGCAGAATATTTATAGAAGCCTATGCCAAAGATGGAGAAGTCGTCGCCGTCTTTCGAAATCTCGTCGCCGGGCACTACCGAGATGCGGATGATGAAGTCGCGATAGGTGACGAGCGACTCCTCGCCAAACTCGTTGACGGCCTTCACGGCTACGATGTCGCCCGCAAAGTTGCGCACAAACTTCTTGCGATAGTAGCACAGCTGGCTGTCGTCCCACTGGGGACAGCGAATCGTGTCGCCGTCCAGTCCTACCACATGCTGGCCAACCACCACTCCGTCTTCAATCTCATACGCCAGCGACAAGCTCCGCCCCTCAGCGTTCTCAATGACACGGCTCAGACGGAGATTTCCTGCGTAAGTGGTCGTCTCCCGCTTCAGCAGCTGTGCCCGGCCGTTCTGCATCGTCCAGTATTCCGTGGCCTCCACAGTCTCTTGTCCTTCACCTTCAGCCAGCTGTGTCGATGTCATGCGGTGGTAGCCTCCGTTCGGATTGTTGACGGGCTCTAATGACGATAGGCTCTTGCCGCCCCAGTAGGTGATGGTATAGGCATTCTGCTGCCTCTCATACCGCTCGCAGCGGAAGGGTTGCACGGCATCAGCCATGTACTCTGTCCTTTCAGTGAGCGTCCTGCCATCGGGACCATAGATGCAGGTAATCCGGTTCTTCAGCACCATCTTCCCGTCGGGTTGTATCCTGTACACACTGTTGTCCGTCAGCATCCCCTCCGAGTTGTAGGAGAAGGAACGGAGCAGTCTGTGGTCGATGAGTTCGGAGCGATAGACCTGATGTCCCTCGTCGTCGTATCTGAGGGTGTCGGTGCGGTTGGGCATCGTGTAGACAATGCTGTTAGCGGTGTAGGAGGCTGTGGCACCAGTGGCTTTGGTCCATCGCCCATACGGGTCGAAGTCGGTAAAGGTCAGCGACTGCCCGCTGATAGGGTCGCCATATTCGTCGAGTGGTATGATGGCCGTCACGCGGCCGTCAGTGCCTACGGTGTATCGGTAGCCGTAGGCATTGCGGTTGTTGCGCTGTGGCGTACCCGACTCGCTGAAGAACTGATAGCCCACGCAAAAGCCGTCCTGCAAGAGCATGCGCATGCGGTCGGCACCGTTGCTGCGGATGCGGAGCGACTTGCCCTCTGGGTCTACATAGTTCATCCACAGCGTGTGCGTCTTGTCTTTCTCGTCGGTCTTTATTCCCTCGCCCGGCGTGTCGCTCTCGTTTTCGGCCGTGGCCCGATAATACTGCACCGAATAGAGCACCTGGTTGTTGATGTCGTAGGCCGTCTGTCGCGACATGTTACCCTCCTCATCGGCCGTGAAGCGCCACCTGTTGGTGTGGAGCTGCATCTGAGCAAAGGAGTACGCCAGTTGGTCGAGGCCGTCGGTCTCGGCCAGCGACACCAACGGCGACTCGATGAGCTTGTTGGTAGACGGCTTGCCCGACTTGTTGAGCACTTGTACCTCGATGTAGGGGTTGTGATATTGTATTCCCATGAAGTTGAACGACTTCAGTAGCCCTCTGCGTGTCAGCTGGTAGTGCACCACCATTTCTTGTTGGTCGCTGCCGCTCAGCGGGTCGCCGATGCCTACGGGCCAGCCATTCTGTGTGGTGAAGGCGGCATAGTTGTTGGAGTAGGTAATACGGAAGAGTAGGAAGTAAAGAGTGCCCAGCAGCACTAATGCCACTGAGGTGGCGACGGCCATAATCAGGCGGTGGCGGTTTTTCTTGGCCATTTTCTGGCGCTCCGCCTCCTGCAGGCGGCGCTCCTCCTCCTGCTGGCGAGCCAGCTCGCGCTGGTTGATGCGCTCGTCGACGATGGGGCACAGGATGTCGTGCATGAACTCTACGCGGATGTCGTCCTGATAGCTGAACTGGCGCAGCAGCTTGCGGTCTTCCACCAGTGTGCGGATGACTTCCTCGGCGACGCCCTCGCGAATCAGGTCGTTGCGCGACACGTTGTTGCGACGCCCGTCGTAGGTCAGCAGCTGGTCTTCGATTTCTTCCACGTCGCTGGTGGGGAGGTCGGCCACCGACTCGGTGTAGAAGTCCTTGATGATGTCCTCGCTGAACTGGTTCACGAGGCTGGCGGTGATGGTCTTGGCCTCACCTTTCTTAATATATAGGCGGCTGAGGTAGAGCGACAGCACGGCAGCGTCGACCTCGATCTCCGGTATCCCGTCGAGCTTGAAGTCGTGCTGGCCTGTCACCTTCTGGATAATCAGCTCGGCCACGTCCTTGCTCACCAGTCCGGGCTGAGGCTTCATGATGATGTCGGAAGCCTGCTCCTCGTTGATGGGCAGCAGGGCGTAGCGGTTGGTCTTCATCACGGGGATGTAGGCCGAATAGCGTTCCAGGTAGGACAGGAAGTCCTCGCGGATGGTGAAGACGATGTGGTAGTCTATCTTCTGCAAGTATCTAGTCGACGACTCGGTGATCACATCGTCCAGGTCCAGGTCGATATCCAGGTCCGCCAGACTGTCGGACACCTCGACGGCGTCGTGCTGACTGCCAGTCTCTTCTCGCTTGTTGGCATTCACGATGTACAGTGGCATCACATCGTTCAGCAGGTCGGCCAGCTCGTCGAAGAAGGCTCGCTTCTTTTTCTCGTTTTTCTGAAGGGTGAAGATTTCCTCAAACTGGTCGAACACCATCAGCAGCTGCTTGCGCTGCCCTTGCTGGTCGAAGAAGATGCAGCGGTGCATGTATTCCCACAGCGTCTCTTTGTCCTCCTCGATGGCAGGTATGATTTCGTGTACGTCAACTCCGCTGTTCACTATCGCCTTCTGTATCTGGCGCAGATAGCTCGTGTCTGAATTGTGGTCAAGTCGGATGGCTATGGGAATCAGACCGTTTTGGCGAGCCATTGGGAAGATACCGGCATTGAGTATCGATGATTTTCCGATGCCCGACTTGCCGTAGAGCACCGTCTGAGTGTTGTTGATGACAAACTGAGACAGGCTCTCTATCTCGCTGTTTCTTCCGTACAGGACGTCGCCTTCCTCATAGTAGTTCAGTCCTTTCCAGGGATTCTGGTTAATTCTGGAGTCTGCCATGACCAATCTTTTGTTCTAATGATTTAACTTCGTTCACCTTGTTCTCTATGATGTCAGCTATAGCTTCGAAGTCGCTGCTGATGTCGAACCATGTCGCATTGCGCTCTGAGAACTCCTGCGGCACGTCGGTCAGGTCGTTGTAAAAGTCGAAGCCCTTCTCTGACAGTGGTACGATGAATGTACGGCCGCCAATCTTGTTGGCTATCGAGGCGGCCTCTTTCCATTCGGCACGATACTCATGCACCTCCATGATTTCGTTTTCTATGTTGGAGGTCAGTATCGGTACGAAGATGCGACTGCCTCGGATGCCGCTGACAATGGCTTGGCGCCAGTTGTCACCTTCCTTGATGTCGTTGCGGTCGTACCATACTCTCAGGCCGCGCCCGCTCAGGATGTCGTACAGCTTCTTCACCACCGTCTCGTCGTTGCGTGAATAGGATAGGAACACGTCGGTCTTGAAGGTGGTCTCGCTTTTGCTCTCAACCATATTCTGCTTCTCGCGCAGCGAAATGCGGCGCTCTATCTCGTTCACTACGAACTCTGGGTCTTTCTGGACAAAGGTTTCCAGACGGTTCAGAAACTGTATCAGCGGCGCATCCTCGTCTACATTGGTATTCACCATCAGCGACGAGCGAAGGTCGGCAGCCGACGAGCGCAGCGAGGAGCAGATAAAGCGGAACAGCCAGTCAGAATAATTGTTGCCCAGCACCAGCAGGTAGCGCGACTTGATGGCCTCCGTGAGCACACGGGGCGTGTTGGTGCCGGCCAGCCAAGCCTTGCAGAACTCCATCATGTCCACATCGGTCACCACGTAGCGGTTCTTTTCCTCGCAGTATTTTCCAAACATATAGAATACGGTGGGCTTTTGCATCTGCTTGGTATTGGGGATGTCGCCTTCGCCCACTTTCAGGTCGCGCCCGGAGTCGTTCCTGAACTGAAAAACGGACACATCCTCCCCTTCCCACACCTGCCGCATGGCGTTCTCCACTACAGGGGTGAACGAGGTGGTGATGACGAAGGGAAACTTCTTTGTGCTAAGCAGGCGCAACAGCAAGTCTGACGGACGCTTCTTCACCTTCGTCAGCACCTGGTTGATCAGCTTGTAGATAGCCTCAGGCTTCTTCAGCTCCGTTAGGAACTTTTTGTCCTTGTCGTAGATAAGCTGCGAGAAGGTCTGAGGCTTCGAGGTGATGCCGAACTTGGTGGCAAACAGGTCTATCAACTGAGTGTGGAAATTCTTCTCGTCCTCAATCTGAAGATCCGGACCGATAACGGGAATCACGTTACCTGCCATGATCTGGTCCAACAGTTCTTCCCATCGTTCTTCGTCGTTTGATAGGATGTCCTCTACATCAATGTCAATATCTATCATAGCTTCTCCTATTTTTATTTCTATATCCTATTCCTTTCATCTCAGGTTTTATTTCTACTTCATTCTTTTTCACTTCACCAGCACTACGTCATCCTTGCCGCACGGCATGTAGATTGAGTCGCTGACCAGGGGGATGCTGCTGTTGACCTGATAGATGGCTCGCTGCTCGCTGAGCGGCACCGTCAACTCTACTGCACCGTTGGCGTCGGATGTCGTCTCTTGTCCTGCTAACGACACCTTCACGCCCGCAACGCCTCGCTCTGCAGTTGAGTCCCACAGGCGGAAGCGTACATGCCCGAACACCTTAGGGTCGCGTTGCACAGAGATCACGATGTCAGGACTCAGCGTTACCAGCGTATCCACAGAAAGAAAGTTAGGTGCTGTAATCATCATCCTTACAGGTTGGTCAAGGAATCGGTGAGGCACGTTGGTAAACAGCACACTGCCATCCAGCGAATGGATGGTGTCGGTCTTTGTCTCATTGTCTAATGTCATCACCACCACGGCCTCGCTCAGCGCGGGCAGACGGTCGTTGCGGACTGATGTCTCAGTAAGCCTTACTTCTACATCGATGGGCTGGTTGGCTGCCCAGACGCTGATGAGGGCTGTCAGCACCACAGCAGCGGCAACGAACCATAGGACAGCCTTCTTCACGAGCTGGCGCTTGTGGCGCTGCCAGATAGCGTCGAACTCAACTCCCAGGAGCTTCGACACCAGCTGAACGTAGGCTCGTTCCTTGTTCATCCAAGGCCAGCGGTATATCTGCTCGTGAATGTTGGCACCCAGAATCTCAGGCAGCCCCAGCGTGTCTACCACGGGGTTGAAGCATTCCGTGTCTTCGTTGCCGCTGTGGGGGGTACCGTCCACGATGAAGAAGTGTATCTGCTTCGTGCGCCCCAGTTCGTGGAAGAAAGCAATCTCTCTTCCCACCCATTCCGACTTGGCTGAGTTGGGCGAGCATATCACGATGAGGTTGCGCGATGCACGCAGTCTTTCCTGCAGTTCTTCCGTCAGTCCACCTGGCTGTATGTCTGTCGGAGCAAAGAATACTGGCTTGATGGGCTTGCGCTTCCAACCGTGCTCGCTGCACAAAGTGGCTGGCATGCGATAGTTCTCAAGCTTCTTCTGTACCCGTTTGCCCCATTCTGTATCTTTTGAATTATAGCTGATGAAGGCAAAATACTTAAAATTCTCCTCTGTCATTCTTATAGTTTTAGGGGTAATTGTAAACTCTTTTATGGATAGTCATTTGCAAAAGTACGAAATATTATGGATATCTGCAAATTATTTTAAATAAAAATATCTCGCCATCAACGGCGAGATATTTGTTAGTCCTGAGTATCTCCTTACTTAGAAAGGACGTATACCACAGTAGACATCAGGCACGCTTGCCTTTTTAAAACACTATGTTAACCTAAATCACTATGATGTTATGCTATGAAATATTTGATGTCATTTTACACTTATTCGACGGCAAAGGTAATAAAAAGTTTAATGAGAGGGCAAAAAAAATCGACTATTACCGCGTTTTTGATTTTTTTTAGCTATCTTTGTGGCAAGAAAATATATAAAAACAAATGGTACGTAATCTTTTGATCATGTTTCTGCTGATGTTGTCGGCCAGTTTGCTGTCTTGTGGCAGCAAGGATGAGGCACCGACTGACGTCGCTGTGATGGACACTATCCCCACTCTGGTGACGCAGGTGCAACAATGTGCGCGGCTCTATACCACGGAGTATAAAATCCATAAAATCATTACTCATGATGACGTAATGAGACTGAAAGGCAGTCTGCTTAACCAGCATTTTGACATTCCGCTGCCGTTGGGCGAGCGCAGGATAGCTATTCCTATGGATGCCACCTTGAAGGCTTATATAGATTTCAGTTCGTTCGCAGCGCGCAACGTGGAGCGTCAGGGTGAGCACATCACATTGTTGCTGCCCGACCCGCAGGTGGTCATGACATCGTCCAGGATAGACCGTAAAAGCATCCGGGAGTACGTGGGGCTGACGCGGTCGCACTTCACCGATAAAGAGCTGACGGACTATGAACGGCAGGGAAGGCAGGCTATCCTGAATAGTGTGGCGAGTATGGGTATTGTGGAGCAAGCCCGGGCAAATGCGGCCCGTGTCCTGGTGCCGATGCTGGTGGAAATGGGTTTCAAGGAGGAGAATATCGTAATAGCCTTCAGAAAAGATCTGGATTTGATGCGTATCTTTAGAATGGATAATTAAACGATGAGAAAGGAGAACAAGAACATGACGAAACGGGGAAACAAAATAATGGCGGTGCTGCTGTCTGTTGTATTGTTGGCCGGCATTGCGGTCTGGCTGGTCCGCTCACTATTGCGGTCTGAGGTTGGCGTAGAGGTGGATGAAGGCATTCGTGTGACTCCCGAACAGATAACGAGTATCAAAGGCATTGGTGAGTGGGA
>ODAI011217893.1_pt1 | contig 11430 bp, 11 predicted proteins | sample 1539321 | NCBI WGS metagenome assembly ODAI01 (sample SAMN02144231, study PRJEB22623) | gut metagenome | biome: sheep rumen | host: Ovis aries | place: New Zealand
GAAAGAAAAAATTTTAATAAAAAACACCTAACCTATAAATAAGAGTTTGATAAAATTTTCTTTCTCTCTTTTCTTCTTTGTTACTTTCTTCTTTTCTCTGCTTTCTTTTATAAAAGAAAGAGAGAAAAGAAGAAAGTAAAATACCCGTGAATAGTAACGAATTTTTTTCAAAACAGCGCAAAAAACCGCCCCCGCATCTATAAGATACGAGGGCGGTCGCTAATTACCAATCCCACTGAGCGCGTGTGATATGTTTGCCGATGAAATTCATAGCGTATTCTCTCGCTTCTTCTTGATTTATAAATTTTCCGCCTGCCATATATACGTTATGTTTTCCGTCGCCCAAACAGTTTCCGCTGTGAATGCAAACAGTTACGCCTACAGTAGCCCAAGCTCTGGTTATTTCATCATCGTGATTCTGCCAATGAACTCTCCATTCGCCATATCTGTCGCACTGACCGGGTCTGCCTTGAAGTAATACGTTCAAAAATCTACTATCGTCTGCTGTTTCAGCTGCAGTTCCACCCGATACATAACTAAGAGCGTTATCTGAAATTTTTTTGGTTGATGTCATTTTAATCAAGTCCTTTCAAGGTTTTGAATGTTGTTATTTTTACGGTTTATATATTGTTGAAGTTAAGAATTTTTACAAATTACCAATCCCAATCGGAGCGTTTGAGATGTTTGCCCATATAATTCATAGCGTATTGTCTTGCTTGTTCCTGACTTACTCTTTGTCCGTTCACATAATATTCGTTGGGATCGCCGCCGGTAAATAAGCCGCCGCTGTGAATGATAGCGTTTACATTTACCAAAGCCCAAGAACCTTTTATATCATCGTCATAATCGCCCAAACGAACGCTCCATTCTCCAAGTCTGTCGCAATGCCAAGGCTGACCGCGAAGTAATACGTTTAAAAACCGACTATCGTCTGCGGTTTCCTCTGCGTCGCCGCCGGATACAAAGTTAAGAGCCTCATCGGAAATTTTTTTGGTTGCTATCATTTAAATCAAGTCCTTTCAAAATTTATGTAGTTTGGAATTTTTTGTTTATTTTGTTTTGATGTCTCTTATACGATTGAAAATGAGAAATGTTACAAAAGATTTTGGATTTTTTTGTTTTTTTTGTAATATATCAAATATGTTTAAAAAGTCAAAGTATATTATACCAAAAATGAAAGTTGATATTATGTAACTATTTTTATATCAAATGTTATATAAACGGTGAAATATAGTAAAAATCATTACGTTTTTGTTTTTTTGTATGGGTTGGCTCTTTGTGGATTGGGTGTCGTGGGAGTTATCCACACAAATTCTACTATTTGAAGAGTGGATAAAAAAAATTCTACTATTTGAAGATTTTTACTCTTCAAATAGTAGAATTTTCTCTTCAAAAAGTAGAGTAAAAATCTTCAAATAGTGGAGTAAATGTGGATAACTCGAAATCTTTTCAGAATTGCGATGCGCCCAGTATTTTCAGGCTTACTAAATTTGACTTTTTAAGTTTTTTGAATTTTTCCTTCTATAATACTATATAAGAGTCAAGAAACTATTAAGAAAAAAGAGCGAAATGCAAAAAATACAAAAAATCTTGCATCACGAAAAAAAAGAATTTAAAATAGAAAAAAGAAGAAAGAATAAAACGAATGGAGGAGAATCTATGAGAAAAATAAGAAAGGTTGATTTGCTATGGGCTATCAAAGAACCCAAGAAAACGCCGACTACGGCTTCTTAGAACCCGATGAACTGACGGAATTTTACAGCGCGCACAAAAAAACATTTGGCCGCACTTTCTTCAAAGTGTTTACCAAATGTTTTGAAGAAATCGCTAATTTAAGCGGAGCGGAACTTAAACTTTTCCTTGTTATATGCTCCTTTATGAATTGGACAAATGTATTTAGACTCAATAAAGTTTTAAAGTTGAGAATAATGACGTATATGTCTATGTCGAGCAAAAGCTCTTTTGAAAATTTATTTACTCGCCTCTGTAAAAAAGGCGTTATAGAGAGAATTGAGCCTAAAACATATAAAGTGAGCGAAAAATTAGTAATGAGAAGGGAAGATCCGTTAAAAAAAGAAAAAACAAGTTATTTTTTCAAGGTGTACGATGAAATATACAAAGTAATCAGTTTACCAACAGAAGGCGAAATAAGATTACTTCTTGCTATTTGTTCTTTTTTGTCTTGGAACAACACCATAAAATTGGATAAAGAAACGACTTCAAAAATAATGTATTGTTTGTCCATAAAATCCGAATCCCTTGTATATAGATACACTTTGAGTTTATGCAAAAAAGGTCTGTTGGAAAAGATTGACGTTAAAACCTATAAAATAAACGAGGCTTTGTTCACAAAACAAGCAGAACCTCATATCAAAAGACAAAGACAAGAAAGACAAAAAAAAGAGCAGGAGCTCTTCCAGCAGCTCCTACTCGCAAGCACATACAACAATATCTAATTGTATGTAAATCTTAACATACTAAACTAAATAAATCAATATACATTTTGATTTTTCTCCATTTTTATATACAAAAAAAAGGATTAAGCATATTTGAGCTTAACCCTTTTTTATATTATTTTATAAATATATAAAATTAGCCACACTTCAATGTTGGAGGCAAAGGAATTACATAAATGAAATTTTTTCGAAAAAACAAAGTAAAAACGCCAACGATTTTGCAAATGGAGGCGGCGGAATGTGGAGCCGCTTGCCTTGGTATGGTTTTGGCTTATTACGGATTATGGATAACGTCGGAAGAGTTGCGGGAGAAATGCGGCGTAGGTCGCGACGGCAGCAGAGCCGCAAATGTTTTACTGGCAGCTATGAGTTATAATTGCGAGTCCGACGGCTATCAATGGACGGCTGAAGATTTGAAAGAGTTGGCTGAATCGGGCGAAGATATTTTCCCTTTGATTTTATTTTGGCAAAATAATCATTTTGTGGTTTTGGAAGGTTTCGAAAAAGATAAGGTAAGATTAAATGATCCTTCGATGGGTCGAAGAAAAATATCTTGGAAAAAATTTTGCAATTCTTATTCGGAAATCGCGCTTTATATAAAACCCAATAAAAATTTTCAACCTTCTAAAAAACCGCAAAATATTGTTTATAAAATTTCAAAAAAAATTTTTACCCAAAATAAAAAAGTTTTGCCCGTTTTAATCTTGTTAAGTTTATTTTTAGTATTGCCCACCGCCGCCCTTCCGTTATTGTATCAAATTTACGTTGACAATATAATAACTCGTCAACATACGGATTGGCTTCCTTGGTTCGATGTGTCGGTAGGAATACTTTTTTTATTGTCGGCTTTAATCGCTATCATCAGAAACAGAATTTTAAATAATTTAAAATATCGTCTTGCATTAACGGAAACAGCCGAAGACTTTGGAAGATTGTTAAATATGCCACTGTCTTTTTTTCGTCATCGTTTCGCGTCGGAATTAGCTGTTCAAGCAAACGTAGGCGCAGAATTTTCTCAATTTATCGTTGAAAAATTTGTATTAAATATTTTAAATCTTTTGGTTGCGTCTTGTTATTTTATATTGCTTTTTTTATGTAATCCGCTCTTGGCGTTAATCGGTTTATTTTTAAATTTAATAAGCGTGGGAGCGTTTTATTTTACGCAAAATAAATTAAGGGATTTATCCGTAAATATTAAACAGAACGCCGCAAAAAAATATACGGTATTGTTTAACGGATTAAAAAAAATAGAAAGTTTAAAAATAAGCGGAGGAGAATGGGATTTTTTCTCCCGTTATCTTGGATTTTATACAAAAGAACTTGAAAATTCACAAAAAGCCGCTTATCTTTCTTTGCCATTAAAAACTCTTCCCTATATTTTAGCGGGAATAAACGGAGCGTTGATTATGGTTATAGGCGCGTTTTCCGTTATGGAAGGCGTAATGACCGCCGGAATGTATCTCGCGTTTTTGCAGTTGATGTATTTGTTTCAAGAAACGCCGAATAAATTAGACGCAAATTTTAACCTTCAAATACAACAAAAAAAAGATTTGGAAGATACAAAAAAAATTTTCGCGGATAACGAAAATTCTTTAAAAGAAAATATATCGTCTTGTCGGTTAAGGGGAGAAATTTTATTAAAAAATATTACTTTCGGCTATAACAAAACCGAAACGCCGCTGATAAACAATTTGACATTAAAAATATTGGCCGGGGAAAGCGTGGCTTTGGTGGGAAAGAGCGGCAGCGGAAAAAGCACCGTTGCAAAGATAGCGGCGGGACTTATCGACGCTTGGAGCGGGGAAATATATTTCGATAACGAAAATGTTTTAAACATTTCCAAAGGAACGCTTGCCGCATCAGTCGCCGCCGTCGATCAGGACATCAGTTTTATAAGCGGCACTATAGCGGAAAATATCGCTATGTTTGACAAGACGATTTCGAGAAGCGATATAGTAAGAGCCGCTCAAGACGCTTGTATTCACGACGATATAATAAAATTAAACGGCGGCTACGATGCGAAAATAAAAGAAGGCGGCAAAAATTTCAGCGGCGGTGAGCGGCAACGCTTGGAAATTGCCCGCGCTTTGGCGATAAATCCTTCCGTTTTGATACTCGACGAAGCGACCAGCGCGCTTGACGCCATAACGGAAAAACAAGTTTTAACTAACATACGCCGCCGAGGTTTGACTTGTCTTATGGTGGCGCATAGGCTTTCGACAATTAAGGCTTGCGATAAGATATTTACGCTTGACGATGGATGCGCGGTTGAGAGCGGAAGTCACAGCGAGCTTATGAAGCGTAAAGGCGCATATTGGGAACTTGTGAAAAGAGAATAGAAAACGCCCAACGAAAAATTTTTTCGGCGGGCGTTTTTTGTAACAAATTCACTTTTACATCGTATAAAGAGTAGAAAAATAAATAATTTCAAAGGAGATGTTTAAAATGGAAAAGAAAAATTGTTTGGGAATTGAGAATTTAGAAAACGTAACCGGAGGAATCATTCACGTAACCGCCAAAAATGTAATTGTAAGAAATGTCGAACAAGTCAACAGCCCATTTCACAGACATTTGATAATAATGTCCGCTAACGATGCCACATTAAACCTTTGATTATTCGTTTGTTTTTAAAATACAATAAACATAAAGAAGAGGATAACGAAGATTAGTCTTCGTTATCCTCTTCTTCCGTTTCGTCGTCGTTGGTTCGTACAGTGGAATTTCCCGCGGCTACGGCGTATTGTAACGAACCGAAATCCAAGCGTTTTAATTGTTTGTTTTGCAAAAGATTTAACTTAATCCCCATCGTATTTTTGCGATTGCGCTGCATTTCCAAAAGGTTTTTTAATATTTTGTCCTTAACGGGGTGTATGGAAGAAAAATCAAAGTTTTGCAAGTCTTTATCAAGCGTTAAGTCGTCCATTGAGCTCTCTCCTCTCTGTTTTTGCTTTTTAATTTTATATATGCCGGAAATTTGAAATTATGACAAGAATTGTATCATTTTTTTATAAAATTTTCTAATACCAAAATACAAAATGCGTTCTATGTTGATTTTACTGGCGTTTGAGTGATTTTTCTTTTGATAGTTTCCTACTTTTTGGGGAAATTTTGCTTTTTATATCTTATATTTTATAACTCATACTTGATATTTTTAGGTCTGAAATGCTTTAACCTCTTCCGCAAGAAGTCTCCCGCCTCTATAGGCGGTGAGATGAATTGCGATTTTTTTGAGGGTTCTAACCCAGAAAAAAATAATTGCTATGTAAATGGTTGTATGCTAAATTATTCTTAAAAGGCAGGTGATTAGCATGAATAAAGCATATAAATACAGATTATATCCAACCGAAGAACAAAAAGAGATGTTCGCAAAAACTTTCGGTTGTGTTAGATTTATATATAATAAAATGCTTGCCGACCGTTTAGATTATTACAAACAAACGGGTAAAAAGCTAAATAACACGCCTGCGCAGTATAAAAATGAATTTTCTTGGTTAAAAGAAGTTGATAGTTTGGCTCTTGCCAACGCTCAATTAAATCTCAATAAAGCGTATAGTAATTTTTTCTCCAATCGCAAACATTTCAGAAAACCTCGTTTCAAGTCTAAAAAAACAGGTCATTCTTCTTATTCTACCAATAATCAAAATGGCTCTGTCAGACTTGAAAACGGAAAAATAAAACTTCCCAAAATTGGTTGGGTAAAACTTCGCTTACATCGTACGATAATGGAAAATAGCATTATAAAAACCGTAACCATTAAAAAAACTCCTTCAGGAAAATTCTACATAAGTATTTTAGTAGAGTATGAAAACCAAATACTCCCTATAATACCAAAGAAATTTCTTGGACTTGATTTTGCTATGCACGGTCTTTTTGTAGCGTCCGATGAACCCGATGCGGACTATCCAAATTTTTTTAGAAAAGCCGAAAAGATATTGGCAAAAGTACAAAGGAAACTTTCTAAAAAAGAAAAAGGCGGTGCAAATCGCCAAAAAGCAAAGTTAAGAGTTGCTATCTTGCACGAGAAAATTGCCAATCAAAGAAAAGATTTTTTGCATAAACGAGCGAAAATTCTTGCCGATAAATATGACGCTATCGGAATTGAAGATATTAGCGTAAAATCTATGGCAAAACGTAAAAAAGGTGGTAAATTCAGTTTTGGAAAATCTGTAGCCGACAATGGTTGGAATATGTTCATAAACATATTGAAATATAAACTTTTATGGCAGGGAAAATCACTCATAAAAATAGATAAGTGGTATCCTAGCAGTCAGCTTTGTCATGTATGCGGTTATAAGAACGAAGAAACGAAGAATTTGTCCGTTCGCGAATGGGATTGCCCAAATTGTCAAACTCATAATGACAGGGATAAAAACGCCGCAATAAATATTCGTGAAGAAGCAAGGCGAATTGCCTAAAATAAAATACCGTAGGGACTACGGAAATCTAAGCCTGTGGAGAGAGTGTAAGACGATTCCGTTTTTTCGGAATAGGACGCTGTTCTCGTTGAAGCAGGAAGCTCCCGCCTCTATAGGCGGGAGTAGTTCACAAAGTTTTTTCTATGACTTCGCGTAATGAAGCGCTTGTTCCGAAAATTCTCCATTTTAGTTGACTTGCCGCTACCATTTCCGCTCCGACTACCACACCAATTCCACCTGAAGCAACGGTTGGGATTGACAACATAACTCCTGCAAGAGCGGTTGAATTTGCCAATTCTTTACCAAGTCTTCTTTCTCTTTGCGAGGGACTCATCTTTTTGTACGAGTCAGAATGAAGCAAATTTTTCAAATCTCTAAACTCGGACAAACCTTGGTTTGCCATTATACCTATTCCGGTTACCACTAACTGGTCTACAAGTCCTCCGACAACATTTTCGAGTTGCTCGTTAGTTAAAACCTTTCCTCTTAAAGCCATTGCACCAGCCATTTTGATCTCCCTTTCTTTTTTTATTTTGAGATGACTTTCAACATTTGCTTAACAGGCGGGTTCTAATTTTTATGTTTGGGGTTTATACATTACCCGTTAATTTTTCATCTACCCACGGTCAAGCGCTTTGTTGTTTGCCTTCTGTACTTATATATGCCGATGACAAATTATTATGACAAAGATTTTTATTTTTTTTTTACAACATCAAAAAGGCGTTAAGCATTATTTCGCTCAACGCCTTGATTTATATAGGTATTTCACTTTATATATTTGATAAGGTTGCGCATTGTTGCGCTCTGATATAAGGAGAAATCGGTTTCGGGTATGCCGTTTGCGGCGAGTTCGGCTCGCATTTCCTCGGTTAAAATTTCGTTATTATTTTTGTATTCGACCAAAACTTTCTCAAATGTTTCAACTAATTCTTTTTTGCTTTTATTTTCGCGGATTTTAGCCAGTTCTTCATTTCTGATTGCATTTTTTTCTCTTCTTGCATTGTTTTTTATCATTTCTTTTTTCGCTTTGATTGCTTCGGCTATTTTGCGTTCTTCTGCGCGCTCTCGTAGTTTCGCTCTTTCTTCGGCTTCGCCCATATATGTATCGTTTGTGATAGCGTGAGCAATTACAGCACCTTTATCTCTTATGTTGCCTTTATGGTTCGTTTGAAGTACGCCTTTTATACTGCGCTCGATACGCGCATGGTCGTATGTCGCAACAATTTGTTGGGCAACTTGCGCCCATACGCCGTGTTGTAACATAAGGTCATAGTCTGCTTGCTGTTGGTCGCTCCAATTCTTTTTTTCGTTAAGGGAAGAAGCGACAGTTTCTTTCGGCGGTTGCGGTTGGATTTGCCGCATTGACATATTATCGTCAATATTGAGTGTGGGTTCTGCGGGTTCAGTTGCCTTTTCCATTGCTCTTTTGATGACCGATGGCGGCGGGTTTAGTCCTATCGCCTGCATAAGCCGTATGCCCGGTGTAACGGCTGACATTGATGTTGGCGGTGGCGCTTGCTCCGCTTGTTTTTCGGCAGGAGGGGCAATTTCTTTTTTATCGTTCTTTTTTAAATTCACAATGAAATGGATTTTTGTGTATATTCTACCTTTTTTTATGTACTCGTGCCATACTCTTATATCTGACTTTGCGTTTATTTCGGCTATTGCCGGCTCTATAACTTTATTTTTCAAATTAAAAAATATTTCGTAAGATTTACTAAGTTGGAAGCGGTCGCGAAAAAAATCCAAATCTTTTTCAAAGTCCCTAATTTTAAGCATCTTCTTCAAAATAAAATAAAGACGCACCGAATAATCACGGTCAAATTTCATTAAAGGTTCGGCAGGGGTTAATAAATAAGCCGATTTTAAATTTAAAAGATCCGGTTTCAAACGCTCGTCAAAAGTAAATGTTATTGTGCCATCTTTAGAATCATAAAACGCAGAATTTATCCAACCTGTTATATACCAATCTCCGTTAGGCATTTGATATTCAAGAGTTCTGCTGCGCAAAGTTCGCGCCGTTGTTTTAACCATTGTATATTTTTTAGATGGATCAAATCCGCAAAAATCTGCCAAGTCTTTAACTTTAACTTTAACAATTGGCAATTCGCCTTTTCTATCATCAATTTGCGAACATATAGCAATAACCATACGCTGTTCATATACCGTCAATTTATATCGCGCATTGCATAAATTATTTGATTGTTTTATTTGTCTGTTAGTATTTAATTTTGATACTTCGTTATCCATAAACTACCCTCCTTGTAAGTAGTATTACATAAAACTACTTTTTTGTCAAGTAGTTTTATGTAAATTTTAAGGAAAAAAGTAGTTTTTCGAGGGCAATTTTAAGGAAAAAAGTAGTTTTTCGAGGGCAATTTTAAGGAAAAAAGTAATAGTTATAAGGAAAAAAGTAGTTTTTCGAGGCGTGAAACCCTAGAGCCGCGCGGGTTTCGCCCCGCCGACATCCTTTTACATCCTTTATATAACATCCAACAACAACAACACACACTTGCTCATACCATAAAAGATATATCAACATAATACATAATGTTGTTGTTGTTGTTAACTTCTAAAATTTTCTTTTTTTCTTTTGATTTTCAAAAGAGCCTATCAACCGAAAAAAAAACAACATAACAAAACACACCCGCGTACCTCATAAATACGCAGGTGTTTTTGTTATGTTTCAAATTCATTTTCAAGTACCTTACATCTCATCAATAGTATATAACAGTTTCGCTGTACACTGCATAACCGTAGCTGTCGTATACGGTAGTGCAATCATAATCGTAACCGTACTCGTAAACCACACAAGCCGCTTCTGATTTTGCAGGGGTTGCAAATCCAATGCCTACGACTGCCGCCAAAGTTACCGCGAAACCTACGAATAATTTTTTGATGTTGTTTTTCATTTTTATCTACTCCTTTTTATTTTTGAATTTGTTTTTTTGCTTTCTGTTTATATATATGCCGATGAGTTTTTATTATGACAAAAATTGAAAAATTTTTTGTCAGGTTCGCATACAACGTTAATATTCATAGTTTCTTCTTTGTTTCTCTTTATTTTATAAAAGAAAGAGTCTGTGAAAAAACTAAATTTTAAGTTTTTCACAGACTCTTTCTAACAAATAGTGAAATTTTCAATCATAATAGGTTTTTGGGTATGTTTATATAAAGTAAGTACGCTGCTTGGATCGCCGTAATACGCGTCGGAATAACATATCGCTCTTTCAAGTTCGCCCGTATCGTCGTAAATGCCATAACCCTCTTTTATGTATTCCTTTTCAAGTTTTAAATAGTCTTTTTCCAAGTCCGGGCGCTTAGATTTAAGCGATTGTTTTAAAAGAGGATGCGGACGCCACCAAAGCACGATGTCTTTTCTTTGTTTAAACATATTAAAAACGTATTTCATTTTCGGAATCATTTTATCGGCGTTAAAAACTTGTGCACTAAAACTTGTTAAATATAATATAACTTTTCTCCCTTTAATCATTTTTTTCCATTTTTTTGGCAACTCGTAATCTTCTTTTTTTAAATTCATTATCTTATCTACTTTAGGCGAGCCTAACGCGATTATTTTTTTTTCCAAAATATCTTTTTCGTTAAAATTAAGTTTTGACAATATATTTATATAAATTTTTCTAATACTTTCTGATTGCGTTATAACTAAATCCGCATTTAAAACTCCCGGCTGTAAAACAAAATCTTCCAATGATTCTTCCTTAACATCATCTTCTGTAATAAAGTAAGGAATATAAACAAGTTTGTTTGTATAATATTTTAACAATGTTGAATAAAATCTATTGTCTATTCTGGTAATATGATTTCTATCGTCGTATGGATTGTTTATAAAAATAACATCGGGATGCATTTCTTTTAAATCAATATCGTTAAAAAAAATCATAGGCACATAACTTGGAAATTTTTCTTTTTCCCAATGCCATTTATCGGGAACATAAGTTTTTTCATTCTCGTCAAAAATTAAATTTACATAAGGCAATGGAACTACATAAGTTATAAAATGTTCCTTATCGTCATAAGCGGCTTTCCAAACGCTTTCTAAGCTATCCCACATAGAAGCCTGCACGGGTAAAAATACTACTTCTTTTTTAAAGTTTATTTCGTTTTGAGTTTGAGTTTTTAAATAATTTAGAAATTCAACGGATAAATCTATCAATTCCGAAACTTTACCGGCATTTATTAAATTTTTTAAAGCTAAAACAATTCCATCGTAAATTTCGCTATAAGCGATAAAATTTTCTGTTGTTAATCCGTTTTTACATAAATTCTGAGCTGAAGTTATATTATTTAATGCTTCATTAAAAAATAAACCTTCGTTTTTATCTACAGCCAAATTTAAATTACTTTCGGCCGCATTTAAATTTTTAAGAATACGATTTTTTATAGCCATATAAATCACCGATTTCGTTATTGCTGTGTGAAGGGCCTTCTTTCTTTTTTCTCTTTCTCTTTCTTTTTTATAAAAAAGAACAGAGAAAGAGAAAAAAGAAAGAAGCAAAGAAAAAAGAGAAAGAGAAAGAAAAAATTTTAATAAAAAA
>ODAI014035060.1_pt1 | contig 11430 bp, 14 predicted proteins | sample 1539321 | NCBI WGS metagenome assembly ODAI01 (sample SAMN02144231, study PRJEB22623) | gut metagenome | biome: sheep rumen | host: Ovis aries | place: New Zealand
GTCACCGGGGTCCAGTTCCGTGTACAGGGAGCGTACCGGGGCGCCGTATTGTTCGATGGTGCTTTCGTTCGGGCCCTGGCCCGCGCTGTGGAATCTCTGAATGCCTGATAAAATACCCATTTTTCTTCCCTCTTGTTCTTAATTGTTTTTATACTTTTTCCAGTCGTTTCCGCTCCGTCCACCTTTGGGCGATCCAGGCGGCCAGGACGGTCAGCGCGATCCCGAACAGATAGATGACCGCCCAGGGAAAGACGACGTCCAACAGGTAGCAGAAGACCGAATCCACAAACCCGAGGATGCACCAGTGGATGCAGTAGATCTCCTTGACGTTCCGGCTCATGGTGATGAACACGGAAAAGCGGGACGCATCCGCCTTTTTCAGCAGAAAGTGGAAGGCGCAAAGGAGCGTCAGATCGATGGACAGAAGCCCCGCTGCCTCCGGAAGACTCACCGCATAGTACCAGCCGTTCTTTGTCAGGAAAAGAGGACCAAAGGCAGTGCTCAGAACGATGTAGAGCGCCATGACCGGGCCGGCGGCACACAGCAGTCTGCCGTAAAGACGATCCCGATCCTCCGTCCTTTGGAGGATCGTTCCGAACAGGAGCCCGGCGCCCACAAAGACATACCAGTTAAAGAAGACGAAGCAGGAACACTCCTCTGTAGTCACGATAAAGTGACCCAGAAAATAGTTGGCGGCATAGCTTCCCTGTACGGTGAAAGCCAGGGGCCCGCCGATCGCGGACAGGATCACGCCGATGATAAAGATATGGTTCTCCTTCAGCTTCAGCCGTTTGAAAAGCCCCGTGGCGATCAGCGCCAGCCCCGCGAAGTGGAGAATATCCTGGACGATCAGGGCATAGACGGTCTCCGCCATGAACTCTCCCTCGATGAGTCCGTCTATGAGCGCGTATATCCCGTAGCGGAAAAAGTTGAGGACAAACCCGAGGACGTAGAGCCGGATGCCCCGGCGGATGAGACCGGCGGGGCTGCTCTTCCTCGAGTATACGATCCCCACCCCCATGGCAAACATAAAGGCGTGGGCCACGGCCATGTAGGTCCCAAAGAAGTAATCGCCGATCCAGTAGCAGACATCCTGCTCATGGCCGGGCTGATGCAGCCCCAGTTGAATGACGCAGTGGCAGAGGATCATGCTGATGATCGCCAGCGCCTTCAGCAGATCCAGCTCGGCCTGCCTGCCGGTCTGGTTTTCCGTTTTTGTCATCCCGCCCATAGCGATATCCACCTTTCTTTCTGTCATATGCCGCCTGCGGATCATTATTTACCTGGTACGGGCTGATTTGTTATAAATTATTTCGCTTATGATACATCCGCAGTACTTGCATCTGTACTGATCCTCATGCTTATTTTTGCCAAGTGAAATCGTATTCTGTTTGTACATGTTCTTTCCGCAGTTCGGGCATAAATGTTCCGTGGGCTGGAAATCGTACGTCACATCCAGCACCATGCATTTGTCATTGCTGCCGCACCAGCTGCCGTATTCCACAGTAGCAGCACATCCTTCCGTTACCCAGTTGCGATCCGCACCGCCGCTGACGGCCTCCAGCTCGTCCAGTGAGAGTTCCCTGCCCGTCTTTCCGGCCTGCGCCTTCTCCAAGAGCTGCGCCGCCTCCTCCGCCGTGATCTATTCTCCGGCGGCCTTCAGTATTTCCATGACCTCCTCCGCGCTCGCGGCTGCAAGCGTCTTCTTTTTAAGTTCTTCTCTGCCGGTTGTCATTGTTTGCTCCTCCTCCGTTTGCGGGAGATTCCTCCCATAGATGGGCGGCGTCCTCCGCCTTTGACTCATGGTTTATCCGAAGCCGGACTCTCTGGTACATGCAGCGCTTTTAAAGGCCCCTGCAGAACGCGTTGCAGCTCCCCGCGGAGCCTCCCTCAATGATCCGGCCCTTCCGCCGCGTGCAGAAAAGCCATGCTGATCACGGAAAAGATCATATAGGTGATCAGCGTTCCGAAGCAGACGTCCGACAGAAAATGATTAGTCATATGGATGCGGTTGTAGCCGTACAGCACAACGAACGCGCAGGCAAAACCGAACGCGATCCAGTTTTTCTTCCCGCTGCGGCGCCTGCACACGTCCGTCAGCATCGGGAGCGAAAACATCATGCATGCGATCGTCATATTCCCGCTGGGCCAGCTTTTGAAGTTATCATCGCTGCCCGCGAGGTTCGGGATCATCTGCCACCAGTTCCGAAATTCTGAGGCCGGATCCTCCAGCGTAATGAGATACTTATATCTCGGGCGGGAAGCAGCCTGTTTGAGCCACAGGTTCGTGTTGTCCGCAGCGATCCCTGCGATCAGAATGGCCGCTCCTACAGCAATCAGTTTATCGGGGTCGCTGTCATCCAGCAGCCTTATCATGACAAAGGGAACCCAGGCGTATAAAACGGCCCAGAACAGCAAGCTTACGGCGGACAGAGCCGGCGGGCTTACACCCGCTTCATATCCGATCAGCGCCCGTACCGCTTTCCCGTTGTAGCTGTTGGAGTAATAGACGGCCATGAAGCAGGCCAGCAGCAGCAGAACCCATGCCAGCAGGCGATAATTCTTTCCCTTCTTTTTCAGCCCAGCAAAGAGACAGGCTCCCGCGGCCGGATAGAGGCAGTAAGAAAAATAGGAGCCGTAGGTGGCGAAAAATGCTCCGATCTCCGTCTTGTTTGCAAGCGCCTCGTTGATTTGAAAATCGCGGAAGGATCCGATCAGAATCCCCAGTACACAGACAGCGATCACTGCCCAGAATCCGGCTGACGGAACAGCCATTACCTTTTTCTTTCTCATATTAATCTGTTTTCCCCTTTATCCGGCCAGGCCGGCATTCGTTTTATAACTGTCCGATGCTTCGCAGCACTGCGTCCTTTTTGTCCTTCCAGCCGCCCTTGAAATATTCGCAGGCGATGGGGTCCTTCGCGAGATAATCCGTGGAGCCGTCCTGTACCGCGATGGCCCGGCAGCCGCCGCAGCAGGCCGTCCGGTATTCGCAGGTCTGACATTCCGGGTTGTGCGCCATGAAATCGCTGATGCGGAGGTTCACGATGTCCATGTAGAGGGAATCCCTATCGAGGATATCCTCCAGGGGCGTTTCCAGCATGTTGGGAAACTGCGCCTCAATGGGGCCGCCCACCATGCTCATGCAGGGCAGGACGTTCCCCCTGGGGCTTACGTACATATCCCGCCGGACATGCCCGCACATCAGCGCCTTGGGGAAATCCGCCTCCCGGATGTTCTTCTCGTGCAGAGCGCTCAGCTTTTCCTTCCCTGTATCGTAGAAGAAAAAGCCCTCCAGCCCCAGCGTCAGGGGCCTGCCGTCCTCAAAATAGTGGGGAATGTATTCCAGGAACGCCTCGTACAGTTCTGCCTGGGTGAGATAATGTTCCGGCTCGTTCTTCCACTCGCCCTGGGGCGAGGCGCTGCCCACCTTCATGCTCCGCACACCGAGGGAGGCCATGAGGTTCACCGACTCCCGGATGCTGCCCACGCTCTCCCGGCAGACCACCATGGAAACGCTGGCGGGGATGCCCCGCTCCTGACATCGTCTGAGGGCATCCACAACCGTCTTCTCCGCGCCGGGTACGCCCCGCATCCAGTCGTGATGCCCCACGCCGTCGAAGCTGAACTGGATGGAGGGGCGCATGTGACGCCTGTCCAGCTGGTTCAGAAAGGCGTCGGTGATGAGAAGACCGTTGGAGTACAGCGTCGGGACCGCCATGCCGCGCTTATGGATCTCGTCCACCAGCTCCCAGAAGTCCCGGCGGAACATGGGCTCGCCGCCCGTCAGGTTCAGGTTGCGGACGCCGCAGCGCTGAAAGGCATCCAGCATGGTCATAAGTTCGTCCCAGCCCGGCTCACCCTGGGCCGCGCGGGGCGCGGACATAAAGCAGTGGCGGCACTTATAGTTGCAGCGCCCGGTGATGGACCACTGCACGCTCTCCTTGAAACGGGCGGGATAGAAGCGGTATTCCTGGTGGGGCAAAAGCCGTTCTCCGTCCCCGGCGCGGCGGATGAAGCCGTTTTTCTCCCAATGCCCGTATCTCTTCCGCTGCGCGTCCGTCAGCGCGTCCCAGTCGATGTCCGTCTGCCCGTCGCAGGCGGATATCAGGGCCCAGTCGTCCTCCCGGAAGAACTCTGTCCTGGGGGCGTAAAGATACTGGATCGCGTAGGGCAGCAGCTTCCAGCCCCGCAGGGCGTAGCCGGAGGTCAATATGAAGCGGCACATCATTCTCCGTCCCTCTCATATCCACAATTATTGCATCTGTAGTGATTCAGGGGAGTGCCCGGAGCAGGATATCTATACTCCAGGTACAGACCCGTCCCGCAGCGCGGGCATCTGAGTTCTTTTGGTTCATGCTGGCAGGTAACATCCCGGTTATAGCAGCTGTCATTACTGCCGCGCCAGCTTCCGCCTTCCAGCGTCGCCGCGCAGCCGACAATAAGCCAGCCGCGGTCCGCACCGCCGCTGTGCGCGGCGGGAAGCTTTGCTTTCAGTTCATTTGTAAGAATGGTCATGGCGTTTTCTCCATTCTGATCCAGAGTACAGAGCAGGGCCCTGCCGATACTCGCAGCGCCGCTTTCTGATATCCGGTCAATCCCCCCTGATCTGACCGTAAGGAAATCTGCTCCCGGCAGCTTCTCTGTATCCGCAGGTTCTGCATATGCAGTAAACGGGGCTCTTCGCAAAGGGGCTGGTGATACTGATGGGTGAGCTGCTGTAATGCCTGTAAAACAGGATGCAGCGATCGCCGGACCGGCAGGTACTGCCGCATGCCGCCGCTGACGGCCTCCGGTCCGGTCTTCTCTCCGAAGCCGTTCAGGCGCCCGATCTCCCCGGGGCTGCCTGCCGCCGGAATATTCTGCTCCGGTTCCTTTTTGTTTTGATCCAGGGTGTTTCCCTTGTCTCAATCCAGCCCCTGACGGGGATTGTAATGCGCCTTGACGTACTGCCCCCACATGAAGCCGCCCTGGGTGCGGAAAATTTCCGTAGCCGCGTCATCCCAGTAAAAGCCCCCCGCGGCGCAGCAGGCGTTCTCCAGGCCGTAATGATCCCGGATGGCATCCAGCAGCCGGGCCTTTTCGTCGATCTCATTGTAGGGGATGGGTCCCTCATAGTTGCCGCCCGTGACGGCGCCCAGATCGTTCAGATTCAGTTCCATATCCTTTTCCATGCTGTTCTCCTTGTGTCGTGCTGTTTTTCTTCGGCGGTTTACCCGCCCGGTCTGGCTTCTGGTCTTTTGGAAGCAGCCGCTTCCTCCCCGCTTTTAACGCTGCAAAGCTTTGCTTTCAGTTCATCTGTCAGGATTATTTCCTTCTTCATCAAGGCTGTCCATTGCCGTCATGTTCCGCCGAGTTTTGTTTTTACCGCGTCTTTCTTATAGATCGTTTCAAATTCGTCGCGCATCGAAACGGTTTCAAAGCCGAGCCTCATGCATTCTTCGGCAAACTCCTCCGCTGTTTCGGGATTTCCGTAATCACGAACGGTGTCGTCACACAGAAGCATATACGCCTTACCGCCGTGCTGAACGGCGTACTCAGCCATGGAAAGGTCTCCGGAGCTGTTTCCAAACACAAGGATCGGCGTGACTCCGATCTCGTCAATGATCGTAAAGACCTTGTTCATTTTCTGATTTTTGCTGACGAGGCTGCCCTTTAGAAGAACCGTGTCTTTCGGAGTATAGGTGTATTTGCGTCCCTCTTCCTCCCCCTGGCCGGAGGCTTCCAGCGAAAATGTGCTTCCGATCACATGGCAGGGCGGGATCCATTCGCCAAGGGTGTCCATGATCAGTTCTCTTGCCAGCGAACGCTCTGAGCCGCTGCTTATGAATACGGTGAATCCGTGTTCCGAAAGATATTTCACAAGCTCGACCATAGGAAGATAAAAACCTTCGCCGTAGGTCATATTCTCAAATCCCGCGACGGGCGTCTTCATAAAATCGCGCACGTATGCTCTGTATTCCTCCACGGTAAGTCCGCTGAAGGCTTCCGCCGCCATCTGAGCGCCCGAACGCGGTGAATCAGGCTCCGGCCGGCCGTTTAGGAGCTCTTTTTCCGCTTCTTTTGCCCATGTGAGGTCCTCTTCGGACGCCTGATAGCTTTCATCATGGAGCAGCCGGTGGAGCAGAAGGGATTCATCAAAATAGGTCGGAAACAACTCACCGTAGAGCGTGCCGTCCATATCGAGCACGGCGATCCGTTTCTCTTCGGGGACAAAATCCTTTGAGTTTTCATCCGTCACGGACGCAGCAAAGGAGATGACCGACGCCATAGCGGGGGAGTCGGCATTCCAGCAGGCAATGGAGTCAGCCTGCGTTTTGCCGCAGGCTGAAAAACCTCCCATCAGCGAGATGCAGACAAGTATCAGTGCAAAAGTTCTTTTCATTTCCGGTTATCCTTATTCTTTGAAAGCTGTTATTCTGGACTGTTCCTTTCAGACAAGTCTGGCGTTGCCCTTCATTTTTGGATGGTACCTGATGCGGACGTGCTGGCCCTCTTCGAGATCCGGCCGGGGATTGGAGAGGATCGCTTCGGCTTCTCCGCCATTCTCTGTACGGTAACGCACATATACATTGATGTCGATTTCCGCCGGCGTACCATCGTCAACGATGCGCGAGACGATCGCATCTGCTTCGATGCCGTTCTTTTCCGTTCCGTTTCTGATCATGCGGCTGACCACTACGCCCACGGCAAAAACGGCTGCGAATACGATCCACATGATGATTCCTTTATCCATCCTGCTTCCTCCCAGTCATTCAGGCGTGTATTCACGCTGCATCTTCAAGCTCTGTTTCCTGCTCAGCGAACCAGGCTGCTGCGCGGGCAGCAACATTTTCCTTCAGATTCGTGAAGAAGAACATGTAGTCGTACAGGTGGTATGCACCTTCCGGGAAAATGTCAAGTACCGGAGGATAATCCGCCGCTGAAATGTCGGTTACGATCAGCTGGCCGCGATCGCCGATATAAGCGCCGCAGAGACCGGGGACGGGCTCGGCACCGGTTTCCATGACCGCGCCCAGGTTGAGGGACTTATCGGCAACCGTGCTGTCGGTTTTCCAGTTCAGGGGGTTGATGGACAGGGCTTTCGTCCCGGCAGGGATAACAATCGTCTCCGTCACATTGCCATCCTCACAGTCAAAGCTGACGACGGTTCCCACGTCTGTCTCTCCGGCCGCAGGTACGATCTGGGGATAGGCTTCCGTCATTTCTTCCGTAACGCTCCAGCCAATGGAATAGACGGCGATCAGTCTGTCACGCAGAGCCGCCGCTTCTTCGCTCTCTCCGCCGTAGTATTCTTTCAGAAGCTCAAGGCACATCTCACCGCCCTGGGAGAACCCGGCAAGAATGATTCCGCGGCCATCGTTTTCGTTGTCAAGATACCAGCGGAAGGCGGCGGAAATGTCCTCATAGGCAATCTGTCCGGCCTTTTCCCGTTCTGCCTCCGGCAGTCTGTATGCGTTGATGGACATCTGCCGGTAATAGGGAGAAAACAGACGTCCCGTCTCCTCATATATGCCTTTTTCCATATCGAGGGCGTTGATGAATCTCCCTTTGAGCTTGTCATTGAGATCAAAGGCGTTCGTTTCGCTTCTTGTGTCTACCGTCGGGCAGATCAGAAAAACGTCTGCGTCCCGGTCCTCTCCCATTTCAAAGTAGGCCCAGTTATCCGCCACACTGTAATCCAGAGCGCTCTGATCGGAGGACTCCGTCTCCGAAGGCTGAACGACGGCGGGAACATATTGTTCAGGCGCCTTTGTGATGCTGTCCGGATAGATCTTCGCAAAATCGTTTTTCATAGAGATCGGAATAAAGCCTCTGGCAGTGTAGTCCGCAGACTTTTCCTCCCAATCCTGGGTGCCCCATTCCCGTTCGCTGTCATCGGCGACGATCATATATGCCTGGGCAGGATAAGGGTTCCTGCTGTCGATGGTATAATTCATCATGCTGGTGTCGCTTCCGCTGTTTCCGAAAGCCAGCACCGGCCGCTGCCCGATTTCTCTTTCCACATAGATGGATTTGTTGCCGTTCAGATTCTTCTGGATGAAGCCTCCGGTGAGAACCAGCTCATCGCCGTCCTCGTACTTGAAGTTCATATTGGAGGGTTCGTCCTCATGACCCTTCTGCTTGACCTCAAAATCGGTGCCGATCACATGCTCCGGCTCAACATAATCCCTGATCGGGGAGCTGGCAACAATGGCACGGGTGGTCGTACGCTCCGTACCGCTGATGACCCAGATCTCAAAGCCCTGGTCATAGAGGTATTTCACGAGTTCCACCATTGGAAGATAGAAACCGTCAATGTAGCGCATGTTGCTGAAGCTCGCGGTATTCTTCTGCCCGAACTCCACCACATAGCTGTAAAACTCTTCAACGGTCATGCCCGCATACGCTTTGGCAAAGTTTCTGGCCAGCGTCTCGTCGGCCACATATCCGGGCTTTATGGATGCCGCCACCTGCTTCAGTTCATCCGGGACCCGTTCGGGATGATCCGACAGGCAGTACTCAATGAACATCATCGTATCGTAGTAGGTATAGAAGGTCTCACAGGTCAGCGTGCCGTCCATATCAAAAACAGCGATACGGTCTTTCTCGGGAATAAAGCCGGCTTCATCCTTTGGGTCGGTCACCTTTGCCACGTAGTCCCGTAAGCTCTGCGCCGCCGGGGAATCTGACGACCAGCAGTCTGTCAGCGGCGCGGCCTTTGTCTGCGCATTTCGATTAGAAAGGACAATGCCCGCCACTATCGCTGCGATTACGGCCAACAGGATCACAGCGGCAATAATAGTTGTTCTTTGATTCTTTCTGTTTTCCATTGAGTAAGCCCTCCTGGCATTCTTAAGATCTTTTTCCCATCCATCCGCGCAGGGATCAGGGTGAATGGCTCCGCCTGCAGCGTGTCCCCGGCACTCCCGGCCTGCAGCAGCCTGTTTTCTGCTCATCTGATAACGATATCATCGTCGAATCCTCTTTTCCTTGTTTTGTGTGATACGCCGCTTTACCGCCTCAGGGCAGCGATCAGCCCCAGGTACCCCAGATGCTGAATGAATTGTAGTTGTCCCCAGTACAATAGTGAACAACCCTTGATCTCAGGGTGTCGCGCATATACTCCGGCACGCCGGAGCGCAGCGCCATCCCGATAAAAAGCGACGAGTGTATATCCATCGCAAAACCGACGGCAATTTCAAGGCCGTAACTGTCATACGTCCACTTCACGAGCTCAAAGTATTTATCCACCGACAGTGTGCCCCAATCGGGGTCGTTGACGCAGACATAGGCCACGCCGTCCATGTAGCCATAGCCGCCCGAAACGTTATCCAGGTCGTCAGCGGACAGCTCCTGCACCTCTTTCAGATCTCAGGTTCGTCATTTTTCCATTAACGCGGGAATCACGGCAAAGGGTTCCATGTCCGTCCGTGCGTCAATGAGATTTTTCATGCGGTCAAGCGCAGCGCTGACCGAATCTGCCAGCTTTTCCGGCTCTGGAGTGTAGTTTTCCAGGCGTCCGCCGACATAGTGCCCGTCTTTAATGCCGAGGAAAAGCTTTTCCGTCTCCGGGTCAAAGCGTCCGAAAGCCGCGTACAGTCCCACCGCATCGGCGATCAGCTCATCCCGCACGGCATCGATATCGTCCGGATACAGGCGCCGCTGTATGGGCCGCGGGAGAGGACCACAAGAGCGTCGAGATAGTTTTCCTTCACCGAGGTGAAGCGTTTGAACTCTGCGGCCTGTTCTTCCTCTGGGAAGACCGCAAGATGCGCATGGATGCGCGACCAGTTGAACACCGTCAGCATCGCCGCGCCCTGGCTTTCCGGGATCGTGGCTTTCGGTCCGTTCTTTGCCGCCATAAGGACGCGCAGGACAAGCTCGAAATCCCGCCGGCTTCCAAGCGTGACCACCCGCACCGGCCCCGCGGGGGTGTCGACCGTCTCCATGCGGTCATGCTGATCGCCCGCATAGTGGCTAAGGCTCCTTTCCCCAGGTTCCCCGCCCCTTTGCACCACGCGGCAGCAGGTCTCCTGGGCGCCGGCGTCCGGGTTCAAGTACAGCTGCGGGTATTCCGCGGCAAGGATATTGAGAACACCTGTCATGGTTTGTTCAGCGCGGTTTCCCGGTTCCGCAGTTTTTACATTAACAGCGGCAGGTATCATCTGACGTTCTGGTATCATAATCCACCCGTTTTACATACATAAATGCCCCGCGGTCTGGCACTGGATATTGGCCCATCTCATGGCCGCAGGTCATATCCCGCCATATGCAGCTGAATTTGGAAGCGCTCCGGCTCTTTCTGCTCCGGCGCGGCCGCCTGCCTGGCATTTTCAGCACCGGACAGCCGGGACATCTATGCTTCATTCATTTCGGTCTGTCTGCGGGCGCATCGGTGTCAGATTCAGAGGGTATCCCAGACAGAGGTGAGGAACTCGGCGAGGTGGATCAGCTCTATACCGTAGCTGCGGTAGTCGCTCTGAATGTCTGCGATCGTCTGCTCCAGGGAGGTTCCCACATACATCTTTCTGGACTCGGCGCTGGATCGGATTCCGCTGCGCCAGTCCTGCTCCGCCGGGTCGAGCAGATCGACCTCCGGTTTTATGTTCGCTCCTCCGGCTGCCTTTTCCAGGGCTTTCAGGTCCAGTTCTTTCATATTCATGTGCTCCTTTCAAAATATATTTATTTTTGTTCTCATGCTTTATCCCGCCGTATCCAGCCGCTGCCGCTCCACCAGTTCGGCGAAGAAGCCGCCCTTTTCGATGAGCTCGTCATACCTTCCGTCTTCCACGATGCTTCCGCCCTCGAGGACAAGGATACGGTCGCAGTGCCTGATGGTCGAAAGCCGGTGGGCGATAACAATGCGGGTGCAGCCCATTTTGTCCAGCGCCTCGGAGACCTGCTTCTGGGTCCTGTTGTCGAGGGCGCTCGTCGCCTCGTCAAAGATGAGCAGCTTCGGCTTCGGTGCGATGGCCCGGGCGATCATCAGCCGCTGGCGCTGTCCGCCGGAGATGCCTCCCTGTCCCTCGGAGACCATAGTGTTCATCCCCATGGGCATGGCGCGGATATCATCGGCAATGCCGGCCTTCTCCGCCGCCTCCCAGGCATCGGCAAGGGTCAGCTCCGGAGCGGTGATGACGATGTTGGAGAAAATATCCCCCTGGAACAGTCCCGCGTCCTGCATGACCGTGCCGATCTTTTTGCGAAGGGACGGCAGATCGAGCTTTGTGAGACTCTTCCTGTCATAACATACCGCGCCCTTTTCGGGCTTCTCAAAGCCAAGCAGCAGCCGCACAAGGGTGGATTTGCCGCAGCCGGTCCTGCCCACGACGGCAACATATTCACCCGGCCTGATGCTCAGAGACAGATCATTCAGAATATACGGGCCGCTCTCATCATAGCGGAAGGAAACATGATCGAGATCGATGCTGCCGGAAATGTGGGTGA
>ODAI014482060.1_pt1 | contig 11430 bp, 9 predicted proteins | sample 1539321 | NCBI WGS metagenome assembly ODAI01 (sample SAMN02144231, study PRJEB22623) | gut metagenome | biome: sheep rumen | host: Ovis aries | place: New Zealand
TAAAAGAGTTTTGGGAATATAGAGACCAAACTGAATTTGCATACATGACTAAAGAAGATAAAAAACATATGATTTATTTTGATGAGATTACTAGCAAAATCTTAAATAGCATTCCTAAACAGAATAGGAAGTTTGTGCAACAGCAACTTAACAAACTTGATGATAATTTTTCTGAATATGTTGGGTATTGGAGTGAGAAATATTATAGGAATGGATTTTGTGATGGGGTGCAGATGATGTGTGGGTGTTTTGAGGAATAGTAAAAGGCGAGTTAGTTCTCGCCTTCTTTTTTTGCTATGAATATACCATTTGCCATATAAAATCCTTCTATACTTTGTTTATTCTTAACCTTATTTTTTAAATCTGCCATCTTATAATTTGTTATTAACACTGTATCGTTATTAACTCTATATGATATATATCCAAACATAGACCATAACGGATTTAAATATAACAAATTTAGTCTAATGTATAAATACCCAATTAATATAAATAATAATATGTTTACAAAGATTTGATATTTATCCATATTATTCACGGTTAAAATAGGTATAATATATGTCATTATATAACTCAAAATTGTATCATCAGGTCTTTCAATATTTTCAATCATCAACTTTTTTGTCCCATTTTTGCTAACCACAATAGCTGTCAAACTAACTATAGAAATAATAATACATAATAACATACTAACTAAAAAAATTATAACAGGAATTCGTTGTATTTTTTCTGTAGAATTATAACTATCTATATTCAATATTAATAAAAAAATGTATAATGGAAAATATGATGATATAAATAATATACCTTTTACTAAAATTCTTTTCATTTTTTTCTCCTATACTTTATTATCTATTCCTGGTTTCTCTTGAACTAGACTTCTATAATATAAATCTCTCGCAAGTCGTAAAATATCTGTTATCTGATCTTTACTTTCGTATATTATGCTTTTGCTATTTGTATTAATATTTAATGATAAATTAAACATGTCAATTGTTTTTACTATATTCTCAAAATTATCAAAGCATTTACTCAAATCGTTATCTTCACTTTGCATTTTAGTTAGTATTCTCCTGGTTAATAAATTATTCATACAGTCTTCTTCAAATGCATCAAAATTTTCTATTTTACCAGTACTTCTTAAGCAATCCATAGTTTCTTTTGACTTTTTTTCATATTGTTCTTCTATTTTAAAAATTCTTTCCAAAGATATATGATTTAATACCATTATCTCATTATTATAAACAATTAAATCGATATCTCCATCAATTCCTAAAATCTGTGAATCAATTCTATTTAATTGATTACCTTTAAATATTCCCAAAAATCCTTGAGCAGATATTTTTTTGAACTTAGTTAATCTTCTAAAAATTTTTACATTTTTAGTTCTTTCTCCAATATTTACACAATAAAATGAAAATCTTTCAATTTTTTCTTGGTCTATTTCAATATTTTGAGGATCAAATGAATTTATTACTTCATTATAATTTCCAACATAATCTATATCACATATTTCTAGTGTTCCTTCTCTAAACCCTGTAGGATTATATTGTATCCATTCATCTTGTCCTCTTTTAGTTATACTATCAATTGCATTTTGAATCAATATTTCAAATATTTCTTTAGATACTTCTGGGCATACAGCTTCATATACATCCTTGTTTTTTTCACAAAAATATAATTCTTTACTATTTTTTTTATCTTTTAATATATTTATTACATCTTCTACATTCATTTTTACTCCCTCAATAACTATGCTATATTTTAGCTTCCTGATAAAATATGCAGCAATTCCTCTCACTTCATCCATTTTTACAATTCATATTTATACTCTTCACTATCTTCTGCAACCATTAAGACATCATTATCTTCTTCATCTACTGAATATGTAATTTCATTCTTTTGATTCAATCTTTTCTTTAAATAATCTGATAAGTTTTTATCTGTACAATAAATATAGCAACCTTTTTGTCCTCTTGTCATTAATGTTCTATATGTGTTTTTTATAATTTCATCTGCTATTTTATTAGCTTTTTCAGCGTCCTCTCTACTTAACTTATTAATACCTTTTATAGATTGATCTGTTTTAGCTCTTTTTGTTACATCTGTAGTTATTTTACCATTTTCATACCTTAAGTCATCTCCAATAATTACACCAATATAATCAAATTCAAGTCCTTGAGCAGTATGTATACATCCAATTTCATTTACTGATTCAGTATCTATTGCCCATGTTTGGCTATTTCCAAGATTCCAACTCATTGCAAAATCATATTCTGGAATAGTTATATCATATACATCTGATTTGTTTTTTCCATCTTTTATCCAGTTCCAACAATATCCTGCTAACATTCTTGCTTTATTATTTATTTTATTTTTTTCAAATATTAAATCTCTTACTTCATTTGGATTATCACATACTTTGATATCATAATCTAAGTCAAACCCATCACTATTGGCTGTCCTTCTAATTTCTAATACATCATCTAGCCATGCGATATATCCATCTGAACCATTACATCTAAATTGTGATTCCAATTCCATTATTTCTGATTCTGCATTAGCTTGTTCTATATATTTTTGTATTTCATCAATACTTCCTATATCTTTTAAAGTTACTCTTTGTGATTCATCTATGAAGAATATTGAAAATTTAGATGCTTTAATAATCTCTTTTATTTGATTTTCTCCTAAGTTTTGAAACATTCCAGATTTTGCATTTAATCTATGTGCTTCATCTACAATTAAAACATCAAATTCATTTTCTGCAGATTCTACAAAAGAACCTGAACCTTTAAATAAATTGTTTATTCTTGTTTTTCTAAAATCTCCACTTAATTTTGTTGCATATACATTTCTTGGTGCTGCATTTTTTGTTACATATGAGCACACCATGTTTTCATTAGTTAATTTTACTAAAAGATTAATTGCTAAAACTGATTTTCCTGTTCCTGGTCCTCCCTTAACAACTAAAACTCTTTTATTTCCATCTCTATATGATTTTCTTGCCATTTCTAATGCTGTTTCATATACAAGTTTTTGATCATCTATCATTACAAATTCGTCATTGCCTTTTAGCATACTTGATAATGCATCTTGTAAAGATTTAGAAGGTCTAATTTTTCCATTTTCAATCATATATAGTGTTTCTTTATCATCACCATATTTTATATATCTATTTATAAAGTCTCTTAATTTTTCAACATCTCCCTTTATAAATGCAGGTGCTTTGTCTAAGTAATATTTATAATTATCTGCTAATAGTGTTGGAGGTGTTACTGTTAAATAATTATGAAGATATGCACATGGATGTAAATCTATTTGTCTTTCTTGTACTGTTTCATTATAGTCTTCTATTGTCGTTGCATAAGACCAGGCTTGATATGAAGGATGTGCTACTTCTCTTAATGCATGTCCAGTATAGGCTTGTACAATTCCATCTTTTCCTTCAACTATATCAGCCTCTGTCCATTGCTTTAATTCAACTATAATAGCTGTGTTTTTAGATTCTCCATCTTTACCTGTAATTATAAAATCTACTCTTTTAGATGTATTTGGTATTTTAAATTCTATTGCTATTCCTACATTTCCTGGTATATTGTTATCAATTAATACTTTCATCATATATTGCATAGAATTATTCCATGCTTTTCTTTCATTTTGAGAAGTATGATACCCCATCTTTTCATAAAATTTTCTATCTATATTTTCTTCAATTCTATCTTGCACAACATCTTCTACAAATAGTTGCTTTGTTGCTTCATATACTATCATAATAATTGCCCCCATTAATTATTATTTATTTTGATAATGCATTCACTATAAATTCATCAGCAGGTGCAAAATCATAATTACCAAGTTCGCTACTAGTTACCCATTTTGCATCTTCATGTTCTTTTAATAGTATTTTTCCGCTTATAATACTACATTTCATAGCTATTAAATTAATATCTTTTTCTGGATAATTAAATACTTTTTCATCAATGTACTGATCAGCTTTTATATTAACATCTAATTCTTCTTTTATTTCTCTTATAATAGCTTCCTCTCTTGTTTCTCCATTTTCAATTTTTCCACCTGGAAACTCCCATAAGCCACCTTGCGATTTCTTTATGTTTCTTTGCGTTATTAATATTCTATTATTATCATCAGTTATAACTGCAGCAACTACATTAATCATTCGTTATCTCCTTTCCAGGTATTTCAAAATCAACCCAATAGTCTTCTGGTACTTCATTATCCAATATAATATCAAATAATAGCGTAGGATGTCTCTTTCCATCTTCTTCCGTATACCCAGGTCTCTCGTTTGTAAATGTACCTAATCCAAAATACGTATATGGTAATGTAATTTGATCCTCGTTTTCCATTTTTCTTATAAATAAATGAACTTTTTTAGAATTTCTTAAATGTTCTTTCTCTTTTTCAGAAATATCTGCAATACTTTCCCATTGGAATACTTTATCACTAATAAATTTGTCTTTATAATTTAACTTTCCAACTTCATCTTTCTTTATACCAGCAAATATGTAAGCTACATCATTTTCGTAATATGTTCCTTTTTGTAAAGTACCATTTTTAAGCATAATTCTTGAGGCTTGTTCTGTATAATAATTATTATATCGTTTAAATTGTCCTTCAAATTCTCCAAATTCTCGATTATATCTAATTATTCCATAGTCAATCGTGTCTTTTAAATAATCAACAAAATCACTATTAGTTATATTTAATAAATCATAATCTCTGGTTTCTACTATCTTCAAAGCTTTTAAATTCTCATATGCATTTTTCAAAGAATTCTCATTTATATGCTCTGTTTTACCATCAATTCTCTTTAAATCTATTACCTTATCTTCCATTAATTGCTTTATTATTAAATATTCATCTAATCTTGCTAATGGTAATAAATCTTCAATTTTGTTAATCAACTCTACTTCTTTATCACTAAATACAGGTATGGTCTCCTCTTCTATCTTTCTTAAAAAATTATAATAAGACATATTTTTCTTTCCATCTATTTTTGATTTTATAATCCTTATAAAATCAGGAGCTACATCTGAATTCAAAAAATCCAAATGAGTTGGATATGATCCATTATTTATATATGACTTAAAATTTTGATAATCTTTTTCTAAAAAAGCTTTTGTATTGAAATTGGTTTTATCAATATAGTTAATAATCTCTTCTTTTGATAAATCATCAATATCAATTATAACTCCAGGAATATCTAATGATTTAAAATTTGTCATAACCATCTTTTTTAAATAAGCCTTTTCCATATAAGTGGTCTTGCCCAAAGTACCCAAAGCTAAAGCCATTTGAACAGCTCTATCATAATTATTACCAATAAAATCTAATACCGTTACATACTCTTTTCCTGGATATTTTCTTAATCCACGCCCTAATTGTTGTATAAAAATTGTTTGTGACTCGGTAGGTCTTAAAAATAAAACCATATTAATCTGAGGAATGTCTACACCTTCATTTAATATATCAACTGTACAAATAATTTCTAATGGATTGTCATTACTTTGTAAATCTTTAAATGCTTTAATCCTGACTCCTGTGTCATTTATTCCAGTTAAAGGAATTGTATTATAGCCTTCTTCAAGTAGTCTTTCTGCCATCAATTTACAACTTTGAATATTTGTACAAAATGCAATGCATTTTAATTTTTCATCTGGTTTTCTATGTTTTTCAATTTGTTCTTTAATAAAATCAATATTTATTTGTTGTGCTATAGAATTAGCAATTACCATTTTATCTTTAGAATGATAATCTACTAATTTATCTCTTATACCATAATAATGAAATGGCACAACTAAATCGTTATTAATAGCGTCTCTTAATCTTAATTCAAATGGAACGTTTTGATCAAATAATCCAAATACATCTTGATTATCCATTCTCTCTGGCGTTGCTGTTAAACCTAATAAAAAATCTGGTTTAAAATGTTCGAATATTTTCTTTCCGCTATCAGCAACAATATGATGAACTTCATCATAAATAATATAATCAAATTCTCTGCTATCAAATTCATCAATATGTTTTGCTAGCATTGTACTTGTTGCAAATACAAAATCCGTATCTAACCCTTTTTCACTGCCCGTATAAAAACCATATGTCCTTTCTGCTCCAAAAACTTTCAAGAATGAATCTTTTGCATCTCTTAGAATTGTCTCTCTATGAACAACATATAATAATCTTTTAGCTCCAAAGTTTCTTGCATCAAATGCTGCTAAATATGTTTTTCCTGAGCCTGTAGCACTTATTATTAATGCTTTCTTAACTCCAGCATCTCTATATCTTCTTAACTCTTTTAATGCTTTTCTTTGCATTGAATTAGGATTTACTACAATGTCATGTACATCTACATAATCCATATCCCATTTTTCAATTGCATAATCTAGTTGAATTCTGTATTTTTCAATCAAATTGCTATCTAACTCCAAAGTATTATCCCATAAATTATTAAACTCTTCCACTGCAGATGTATATGTTTCTATCTTATCTTTACTATATAAAGAAATATTCCACTCAAAATTTTTTAATAAAGCATATCTAGTAATATTCGAAGAACCTATTATTATTTCTAATGAATCTTCATATTCAAATAAATATCCTTTTGTATGAAATCCCTTTTCCCCAAAACATTCATAATCTAGATGGCATTCAAAATTATTAAACTTTTTTTGCCAATTTAAAAAAGTTTCAAGACTCAAAATATCAGTAAAATTTTGATATGTTGAAGTTATTATTCTTCCTTTCGCTCCTCTTTCTAGAGCCTCTTCAATATATCTTTCAATTAAATTAAGTCCAGCTTTTTTTATAAAACTTACTGATAAAGTAAAAGAATTACACTTATTAAAATTTTCTATTATTTTATTTAAAAAATTATTATTTTCATTAGATAAAAAAGTATCTTTCATATTTACTCCTCATATACTTATAATTTGTTATATTTAGTACTTACTCCTTTAGCTTTTTCAACTGGATATTTTTTTCGTGTTTTGTCTAATTTTTTTAAGATTATTTCTTTTGGATCTACACCTAATTTATCAGCCATCATAAAACAATATGTAAAAACATCTGCCAATTCTTCACAAACTTCATTTTTTTCATAGTTATTATTCCATTGAAAACATTCCAATAATTCTCCTGCTTCAATCGATATTGACTTTGCAAGATTCTCTGGAGAATGAAATTGGTCCCAATCTCTTTCCTTATTGAATTCATCTATTTCTTTCATTAATTCTTTCATTTTATATCACCCTTATTAAAAACTCTATTATATTTTATATCATAACTTTATGATTTTCTCAACATTTTCCGACATTTTTTACAAAGAAAAAATAAATTGAATGTATTATATTCAAAACAATATTTCATATCAAGAAAAGAATTACAATATCTATATATTCAACAAATTAAATGTGTTTATTCAAAACGATATAATAAAGCACATTTTTATAAAAAAGATTATGAAGATTTTAAGAAAAAGTCAAAAAAATCAAAAAAATTTAAATCTAAAAAATAATACCTGCCATTTTAGCAAGTATTATTACAATCTTTTTATGTACTATTTAGTATGTTCTATTAATTACTAAAGCATTATTTATCATTATACTCTTTCATATATTATCATTATTTTCAACATTATCTTTCTCACCATTTTCTATTTTATCATATAATACATTGGCAATCTTTTGTCTTAATATATTATATCTTTTGTTTATGTACGTATTATATTTTTCTTCTAACTCATTTATTCTTTCTTTCGTATAATTATCATCCATCCACTCTAAATCTTCCTTCTGCGTAAATGTGTAATAGTTTTCAATTCTTCTAATATCATCTTCTTTAAAATCAGCTTGGTAAATATTTTTTTTCTTTTTAAACTGATTGTCTCTATGCGTCAAATAACATAAATTACCAAATGAACCTATTGGTAGTGCTAAATCACCATCAAAAACAGCTAGTTTTTCAAACATTTGCTTTTTAGGAGCAATATGTTCTATTTCAAATTTCAAACTTTTATCGGTATACTGCGATGTTGGAAGCTGTGAATATATAATCATAAGCAAAACTTTTTCAGCTTCTTTTGGTGGACTAACTTTTGATATTTCTTGTCTTCCTTGATTCATATCTTTATACCATGAATCTAATTCTGTTTTAAAATCATCCTCACTAATTTCGTTTGTATAGTATCTTGCATTATATATTACATTATATAGTTTACTATCTCCAGACCCTTTCCATTGCCCTTTCAAAATATCGCAAACATATTTAATCTTTGCATATTTAAAAAATTCTTCTTTATATTTTGGCCAAGAATCATTTTCTTCTTTTAGATGAATTTTTTTATTTTTAATTTTCCCTTCATCATCAAATTCATATGTTACATATTTATTAATAAAATAACTTGCAATTAGTGAACAAATCTGATATTCAGCTGGAGTTTGATACACCCTATCCCATTCTGTACTACCTTTCGAATTATTTTTCCCATTAACTATACAGTTAATAGCAATTTTTACATCATCAATACATTCTAATATTTTGCAGAATAATACATCAACATCATCGAAAATTCCATCATTTTGCATATTCTTTGGTAGATCTTTTATTTGGTTTATTTTATATCCCAGACAAGAGTTTACAAGATTAAATCCTATACTATCTATGACTTCTGGTTTTGGGCTTCCATTGAATAAATTTTTATGGTTTTCATATATATACTTTCCAAAACCATATATTGCATCAAATATTTTTACTTTTCCATTTTCTTCAATTTCATCTAAAACAGTTGTAAAATCATCTAACGAAAAATTATTCTCATCTCTTTGGCGACTATTATATTTTTCCATGATAATATCTACAATACCACTAATGTCCTGTCTCTTTTCCTGTATTTCCATTTTCGAAGAATTTTCGTCCAATTTTATTACTTCTTTTGACCACGATGTATTATATAAATCAAACTTTGTTAATGGTGTTCCCATTGAATTAATGTTTATAAAAATCTCTGGTAATTTATTTTCGTTTCCTCTATAAATAATTGCCGGTATCCTTATTTTTCTCATTACTTCATCAACAAATAATATAAACTCTTTTATCATTGGTTTAATTATTTGGCTTAATCTTCTCTCTTCCTGTTCAGCATCAATTTGACTAATATAATAATTTTTATGATCTTCGTAAAACTTTTTTGCAAATACATTGTATTGAATCTCTCTCCAGTTTTCTTCAGCTACTACATATTTTATTAAATCATTTTTTATTTTTTCTATAAATTCATACTCATCTTGAATCTTATCTTTGTCAAAATTCTTTAATATTTCTTTAACTAATTTATCATCTATATTTCTTTTGCTAAAAAATTCATTTGGTCTATCCATAAAACTGAATATCGTATTACATCTTTGTTGGCCATCAATTATTTTATAAAAATCATTTTTATTTCTCATCTTCTTTTTGCTCATAAGTAGTTTCCTTTTTCTTTCTTCATTATGAGATAATAATATACAGCCAAATGGCAAATCATTCTTTATAGTATAAATTAGATCAATCCTTTTCTCATTATTCCATACTGGCCCCCTTTGAAACTCTGGAATAGTTATAGTTTTTTCTTTTAAATCAGGTATTTCATTTTTTTCAAATGTATTAGTTTCCCATAATGGCTCATCATCTTTCTCTCTCATAGATTTGCTCCTTTCATTATTACTATATTTAGTTTCTATTTATACCTTTATAAATTTATTTTAACCTAATTTATATTTTTTTTCAATACTCTTTTTTTTGAATTTATCTTTGTTATTTTCTTTTTTTCGTTATCTCTCTCATTTCTATTTTTAATATTTCTTTTGTGTCAAAAAAATCAAGAAAACTAAATCTCCTTGATTTTTTCATATTTTTAAGTATATATCATTTTTATTTTTAAATTCTATTCTCCATCTGCAAAACTTGTATGTTTTACCTTCCATTTTTCTAATGCAATTCCTACCCAAAAACTATATATTCCTAGAGTAATAATACAAAGTAAAAACCATTTAATCCAATTACCAAATAGTCCTATTGCACTTCCACTAAATTTAAGTCTTCTTCCTTCTATCACAGTATGTTTTATTCTCCATGAATACACCATGCAAAGAGCCCATGGATAGCAAATTCCAAATGTACAAATAGTAACAATTGCTCCAAGTATTCTCCATCCTATTAATTGTAATAAACCTCCGTCAAAATATGAATTTTCCATAATTATTTCTCCTTTATCTTAATTATTTTATCATAGTTAAAAACTAATTTCTCCAGTTCTCATCACTTGGATTATTTCTAAACTTGATTAATCTTTGAATATCGTCTTGCTTGATATATCATTCATCAGCTGCAACTTCAACAAGAGTATCAAAATTAGATAAACTAATATTTTTTACATTTGCTTCAGCTAATCTGTCTTTGCTTTTTTGCATATTGTATGTAAATATACTTGCAATTCCTAAAACATTTGCTCCAGCTTCTCTTAAAACATTTACAACATCTATAACGCTTCCACCTGTTGAGATTAAGTCTTCTATTACAACTACTTTTTGTCCCTTTTCTAATCTTCCTTCTATTTGGTTTTTTCTTCCATGGTCTTTACTGCTTCCTCTAACATATCCCATTGGTAAATTCATTCTATCTGCTGTAATTGCAGCATGAGGAATTCCAGCTGTACTTGTTCCCATTAAAACTTCTACTTCTGGGTAATTCTCTTTTATAACTTGAGCTAATCCATCTTCAATTTCATCTCTTACTTTTGGTGCTGTAAGCGTTAATCTGTTATCACAGTATATTGGGCTTTTAATTCCACTTGCCCAAGTAAATGGGTCATCTGGTTTTAAAAATACCGCTTCTATTTCTAATAATCCCTTTGCAATTTTTCTTGATAAATCTTCCATAATTCATTCCTCCACTTTAATATTATATGTTTTAGTATATATTATTTTAGTAATGTGCGTAAGCAATCAAACGAGCATAGTGAGTTTGAACTGGAGCAACTTACATATAATCACTTTTTAAATATGGAAGTTGCGACACACAAACATTACATAAATAATATATACTGAATCTCTAATTTTTTTATCCACAAAAATCCTCTACGCATTTTCTATATGCTTCTTGTGGATTTTCTGCTTTTGTAATTGATCTTCCAACAACAATATAGTCTGAACCTAATTCTTTTGCTTTTGCTGGTGTCGTAATTCTTGCCTGGTCATCTTTTGAATCTGTACTAAATCTAATTCCTGGGGTTATTGTTAAAAATTCTTTACCACATTTTCTTTTTACTGCTTGAACCTCAAGTGGTGAACATACCACTCCATCTAGTCCTGCTTTTTTAGAATTTTCTGCATAATGCATAACTACATCTTCTATGTTTTCTTTTATTAATAA
>ODAI012267821.1_pt1 | contig 11428 bp, 9 predicted proteins | sample 1539321 | NCBI WGS metagenome assembly ODAI01 (sample SAMN02144231, study PRJEB22623) | gut metagenome | biome: sheep rumen | host: Ovis aries | place: New Zealand
AGAAATACTCCTCGATGGAAGAGAAGGAGCCCTTGCTGATGCTTCAGGCGAGCCGGATCATGCTTTGTGCCGGTAGCGATTCGGGTATTCTGAACCGCTTGGTTTACGATCTTCTGAAAGAAACCTGGCTGAAAGAATTGTCGATTTCGGAGGAGGCGCTTTCCCCCACGGAGAAGCTTCAGATCCATTTCATTTTTTTCGGTCTGGTGGCGGTCCTCGGCAGCCCGGAGGTAAGGAAGAAGCCGCTGTTTATGTTGAATCTGGCCCAAACGGATATGGGAAGAATGGCCATCGACTCATTAAAGACGATCTCCGAAAGGCAGAAAAATCGAGTACCGGCTCCGGAAAGAGAGATCCGAACAGAACGAATGTTGTTGAGGCCCTTTTCCCGGGACGACCTGGACCTGATACAGACCTTGTATGGAGATGAAGAGATCCTGAAGTACACCCCTATTGATACAGTCACGCCGCAGGAAGCGGAAGAAAAGCTTTCACGGTTCGTCGAGGACTGGGAAAAGGAGCCTTTGGAAAGTATGGAATTCGCCATGGTGAGGTTGGGAAGTGCGCCGGAGAAGATCGGCCGCTGCCACATCCTTATCGATCCGCAGACCGATACCGGAATGATCGGGTGGCTCATCCGAAAGGAATTCCAGGGGCAGGGCCTTGCGGTGGAATCCGGCAAAGCGCTGATCCGATACTGTTTTGATGTTTTGGGGATCCATCGGGTCAATGCCGTATGCAATCCGGAAAACCAGGCATCCCAAAAGGCCCTGGAAAAGTGCGGGATGCGGCGGGAGGCCCATTACCGGAAGAAATGCCGGTACACGAAAAACGGCAGGACAATATGGGCCGATGAGTTGGAATACGCGATCTTGATCGAGGAAATACAGAAGTAAAAAAGAAGGAGGAATCAAAATGGCAAAAGTGATTTTACTGAATGGAAGTCCCCGCGGGCAGGGGTGCACGGCGACGGCACTGGAGGAAATGATCCGGGTGTTCGAACAGGAAGGCATCGAGACAGAGATGATCCAGATCGGGAATCAGCCGATCCGGGGGTGCGTTGCCTGCGGTTATTGTGAGAAAAACGGGAAATGTGTATTTGGAGATGATCCGGTCAATGAAGTGGCTTCAAAATTTGAAGAGGCAGACGGTCTGGTGGTAGGTAGCCCGGTATACTTCGGATCCCCCAATGGCACGGTCATTTCTTTCCTGGACAGACTTTTTTACAGCACGGCCTATTCCAAGCAGATGAAAGTCGGTGCGGCGGTGGTGACCTGCAGAAGAGGCGGGAACTCCGCCAGTTTCGATGTGCTGAACAAATACTTTACTATATCCAATATGCCGGTGGCTGCCAGCACCTACTGGAACCAGGTCCACGGATTCACGGCGGAAGACGTAAAGAAAGATTTGGAAGGTCTTCAGACCATGCGGAACCTGGCGAGGACGATGTCCTTTATGATCAAAGCCTTTGAAGAGGCGAAAAAAACCGGTGGATACCCGGAAGAGGAGACCGCTGTCTTCACCAGCTTCCCGGATGGGAAATAACCGCCGACTCGATGGGGAAACACCCTAACACTTGATGGATTTCCAGATCAGTGTTAGAATTCTATGTGTTAGGAGGGATATTAATTGAAAATTGCAGTAACTTTTGAAAACGGAGAAGTGTTCCAGCACTTTGGACATACAGAACAGTTCAAGATCTATGAAGTGGAAGACGGTAAAGTCGTCTCTTCCCAGATCATCGGTTCCGGCGGTACCGGGCACGGTGCCCTGGCGGGGGTTTTGTCCGATCAGGGGATCAGCGTGCTGATCTGCGGAGGCATCGGCGGAGGCGCGCAGGAAGCGCTGACAGCCGCCGGCATCGAACTTTGCGCGGGAGTTTCCGGAAATGCAGATGAAGCGGTAGAAGCATACCTGAGAGGCGAGCTGGTCAACACCGGCGCCAATTGCGACCACCACGAAGAGGGACAGGGCTGCGGGAATGGCAGCTGCGGACATGAGTGTCAGTCCGGGCCGGCATTCGAAGGAAAAAACGTCGGGAAAAAGGTCAAGACCCATTACCGGGGGACCTTCAACGACGGGACCCAGTTCGACTCTTCCTATGACCGGGGCGAACCGTTGGAATTCATCTGCGGTGCCGGCATGATGATCGCCGGATTTGATGCTGCTGTGGCTGATATGGAAGTGGGGGAGAAGAAGGAGATCCACCTGATGCCTTCGGAAGCCTATGGCGAGTCCGACCCCAACGCGATTTTTACCATCGAGATCCAGATGGTGGCCGGAGCGGAAGACCTGGAGGTGGGGCAGCAGCTGTACCTGCAGGCTGCAGAAGGACGCCCGATCCCGGCGAAAGTGATCGCGAAAGATGAACATACCATTACATTTGATACGAATCATGAAATGGCCGGGAAGGAACTGAACTTCCTGATCGAACTGCTTGAAGTACAGGATGCATAATGGCCTGTAGAAAGGAGATAAAACCATGAGAATCATCGATTTATCCATTCCGGTGGAAGACGGGCTTCCCAGCGATCCTCCGCCGCAGATCCCTCACATCGAATATCTCCGTCATAAGGACACGGCTCAGGTGATGACCACCTATTTCAATGGCGGGATCACCGTGGATGACCTGCCGGAGGGGAACGGATGGGCCATTGAAAATGTACATCTGACCACTCATTCCGGGACGCACCTGGATGCGCCTTATCATTTCTACCCCACCATGAACGGCGGGGAGCGGGCCTGGACTATCAGCGAGATCCCCTTGGAGTGGTGCATCGGGAACGGCGTGAAGATGGATTTCAGCGACAAACCCGACGGATATAAGATCACGGCTCAGGATGTGGAAGACTATTTCAAAAAAGTCGGCTATACTCCGAAACCCGGAGATATCGTCCTGCTCTATACGGGAGCGGATAAGCGATGGGGAACGGCAGAATATCTGGTGGCTGGAGCGGGCATGAGTGCGGAAGCGACCCACTGGCTCATCGATCATGGCGTGAAGGTCATGGGTACCGACGGTTGGAGCTGGGACGTGCCGCTGCCCATCGAAGCAGAAGAATTTGCCCGGACCGGAGACGCCTCCATCATCTGGGAAGGACACCGCGTAGGTCGGGAGAAGGCCTATTGCCATATTGAAAAACTCACCAACCTGGATCAGCTGCCTCTGACGGGGTATCAAATATCCTGTCTTCCTGTGAATGTGAAGGATGCCAGTGCCGGTTGGTGCCGGGCTGTGGCCATTTTTGAGGACTGATAGGAGGGGATACGATGGCAAAGACGATCATTACCGTAGCCACCACCGGAGCGTGGCCCAAGAAAAAAGATAATCCCAATGTGCCTCTGACACCGAAGGAGATCTCGGAAGAGGTCTATGACTGCTGGCAGGCCGGAGCGGCTGTGGCGCATCTTCATATGCGGGATGACGAGGGGAACGGCACCATGTCTGCCGATAAATTCCGGGAGACTGTGAAACTCCTTCGGGAGAACCACCCGGACTGTGATATCATTTTGAACATGACCACTTCCGGGGACCTGAATGCCACGGACGAGACCCGGATGGCGCACCTGGAAGAACTGCGGCCGGAGATGGCTTCCTTTGATTGCGGATCCATGAACTGGCTGAACACCTCCCTGTTCATCAACCACCCGGATTTCCTGGAGAGACTGGGCAGGAACATGCAGGAATGGGGCATCAAACCGGAGATCGAAGCCTTTGACCCCGGGATGATCGCCAACGCAGCCTACTACTTAAAGAAGGGCGTGCTGAAGGCACCGCTTCATTTCCAGTTTTGCATGGGCTGTGCCAATGGGATACCCGGGTCCATGAAGAACCTGCTGTTTATGAAGGAGACCATGGAATCTCTGTGTCCCGGTTCCACCTGGAGCTGCTTCGGGGTGGGGCATTCTGCCATGGAGATCACCTACGGTGCTGTGGCCCTTGGCGGACACATCCGAGTCGGCATGGAGGACAATGTCATGTATGCCAAGGGACAGTTGGCTGAGTCCAACCGCCAGCTGGTAGAGCGGGCAGCCCGGGTCATCCGGGAGTACGGAAATACCGTGGCCACGCCGGATGAAGCCAGGGAGATCCTGGGACTGGAAAAACAGTAGAGAAGGAACTATAGACAACAATCACTGATGGTGATATAATAACGAACAGTGTATGGGGAGCTGCGAAAAGCGGCTGAGAGGAAGTTTGCGTTCGACCCTGTGGGAAACCACACACCTGATCCGGATAATGCCGGCGAAGGGAACTCACGATTCCGTTAGGATTATGATGGTCTGACCCAGCACGTGGTCAGACTGTTTTTTTCGCAAACTCCGCAGGAACAGGAGGTAGATAAAATGAACACCAACACTTCAATCAGAATCCGTTGTCTCGTGGAAGGCGCCTTTATGGTGGCTCTGGCTCAGATCCTAAGCTACATCAAGCTGTGGGAGATGCCCTGGGGAGGATCCGTCTGCCTGGTCATGATGCCGATCTTCTTTTATGCCTGTCGGTGGGGGTTGAAATCCGGCCTTTTGAGCGGGTTTGTACTGGGCTGTCTTCAGTTCATGCTGGATGGGGGCTTTGCCATTTCGATCCAGTCCATCATCGGGGACTATCTGCTGGCATTTACCGCGCTGGGACTGGCCGGTCTGTTCCGGTTCAGGAAAAGCAGCATCTTTATCGGGACCATCGTGGGTTCGCTGGCCCGGTTTTTGGTCCATTATGTGGTAGGCGCCACGGTCTGGGCGATGTATATGCTGGAAGAGTTTTTCGGGCTTAAGATGAGCTCGCCCTGGATCTATTCTGCGCTGTATAACGGTTCCTACATGGTGCCGGACACGATCCTGTGCCTGGTGGTATTTGCGATCCTGATGAAGCCTATGCGCAAATTCCTTCTGGCGGAGGATGTGAAGGAGAAAATGTCATAAAATCCGCAGAATACAGGGTATAGACAGTTTTGCTCCGGGGGGATATAATGAGATGGAAATAACCAAACGACTATTCTCGAGGAGGAAACAAAGATGAAAAAAGCAATTGCATTGATTTTGACGATGGCTCTTTGCATGTTGATGATGGCGGCCTGTACCACCACACAGGAGGAGCTCTCCCAGGAAGAAGTGCAGCAGGCCGGGCAGGAAGCTGTTCAGGAAGCGGAAGTTGCTGCTGACGAAGCGGTCACGGAAGCAGATGAGATCAGCGAAGAATTCCTGAGCCAGGTCAGCGGTGAAATGGATCTGACCGGTTCCTGGGAAGATGAGATCAGCCAGCGGGCGCACATGGACGTGACGAAAAACGCTGACGGAAGCTACAGCATCCTCGTATCCTGGGGCAGCAGCGCATCCGAAACATCCACATGGGAGATCACCGGAACGTATGATGAAGCGTCCGGTATGCTGAGCTACGAAAACGGTTCCTACACGGTCCACACCTGGGACGAAGATGGCGTGGAGACGGTTTCTGAACCGGAAATCACCAAAGGCGCTTTTATGAAAGAAGGAGACAAGCTTCGTTGGAAGGATTCCAAAAACAGCGACAGCGGTTTGTTTGTCAAGGCCAACTAACCATGGCTGATTTGACAATTTGACATGCATCGTGTATAATACACGAAGAAAATCGGGGGATGCCTTTGGCATTCCCTTTTTTGATTTGTAAGGAGAGTGGATATGGGAAGAGCAAAGAAGACACTTTTGATTCTATTGATGGCATTGACTTTGGCTTTGCTGTTCGGAGTCCCGGCTTTTGCCGCAGACGCGCCTACGGTCACCGCTGCCGGCGCCGCGGCTTTGGATTTTGAGACCGGAGAATTTTACTATGGGAAAAACCTGGATACCACCCGGCCCATCGCCAGTATGACGAAGGTCATGGGGGTTTACCTGGTTTTTGAGGCCATCGAAAAGGGTGAATTGACGATGGAAACGCCTGTCACCGCCAGCGCTTATGCTGCCAAAGTGTCCGCAAACCCCAATTATTCCGGGCACGAAGGATTGGTGGCCGGGGAACAGTATACCGTCCATGATCTCCTGAAAGTGATCTTAACCGCCTCTGCCAACGGCTCAATGGTGGCTTTGGCGGAGCATATCGGTGGGTCGGAGTCCGGATTCGTGGCGATGATGAATGCAAAGGCGCAGGAGATGGGGATCTCTGCTCATTTCGGGGATTGCTGTGGGCTGGTCAGTACCGGCAGCGCCGTGACGCCAAGGGCGATGGCCCTTTTGGCACGGAACCTGATTCGGGATTATCCGGATGTACTGTGGTATACGTCTCTGAAATATGCGGGGTTCAACGGAAAGACATTCAGTACGACGAATTCTCTGCTGAAAAATGACAGTGTGCCGGGCATCGATGGGTTGAAGACCGGGACCACCAGTGCCGCCGGCCCGTGCTTTACAGCCACGGCAAGCCAGGATGGCCGCCGGATCATTGCGGTGGTGATGAAGTCCGGCAGCAGTTCCGCACGGTATTCTGAAGGAAAGGCTCTTTTGGAATATGGTTTTGCCACACGGGCGGAGCGGGAAGTCCAGTGGGCTCAGGCGGAAAAGATGCAGTGGGAGATCACCTATGAACCGCAAAAGGTCCTGCCTCTTCAGACAGTGAACCTGACAGCGGCTGTTTCAAATATTGATGAAGGCGTCAGCATCCCCTGCTCCGAGGAATGGTTTGTCAACGGTACTGCAGTGAATGGATCCGCAAAGGATAGGACTCTGACGTCGGAAACCACCAGTACGCTGAATTATACTCCGGCGATGGGTGAAAAAGAAGTGGATGTGACCTATCAGCTCCGGTTCCCGGGAGGAGACCTGTACACCGCAGAAAAGACTGTGCCGGTGGAGGATCCGCCGAAGGAGACCTACACCGTTACCTGGCTGGATGAGAACGGCGATCTGCTGGAAGAAGACAAAGGCATCCGCTACGGAACACAGCCGTCCTATGATGGGGAGGAGCCGGTGAAAGAAGAGACCGATGATTACCTGTATACCTTCAACGGCTGGGACAAAGCGCTCACGCCGGTGTTGGGCAACGTGACTTATACAGCGCAGTATAAAATGATCCGAAAGGGTACCGCGAAGGTGACTTTCAAGGTGAAAAACGGGACCTGGAGCGACGGAACGATCGCGGATAAGGTCGTCACGCTGGATACGCTCAACGGTGTCGGCACCCTCCAGTCCGTACAGATCCCTCTGGGGATGAAACCGCTGGAAGGGTATCGGAACGGCGCCTGGGATGCGGTCCCCACCTCAGTGGAAGGCGGGATCACCGGAAATATGACCTACACCTATACGTTCCAGGCGATCCCTCACGCGGAAGTCTGTCCGGCAAAGGATTTCAAGGATGTGAGCCAGACCGGCTGGTATCATGAGGCGGTGGATTACGCATTGACTCACGGTATGATGAATGGAACAGGAGCCACCAAATTCGAACCCAACACACCGGTAAGCCGGGGAATGCTGGTGACGATCCTGTATCGATTGGCGGGAGAACCTTCTTTGAGTTCCGATGAACAGGGCGCTGTCAACTTCAAGGACGTGGCCTGGAACGCCTGGTACACAGACGCAGTCAACTGGGCGGCGGCAAACCAGGTGGTGGGCGGCTACGGAGACGGAAGATTCGGCCCCAACGACCCCATCACCCGGGAACAGTTTGCTGTGATCCTGTACCGGTACGCCCGGATCGTGGATGGGCTGCCAACTGCCGGCGGAAGCGGCTGGGGATTGAGCATGTATGTGGATGCCAACCAGATCAGCGACTGGGCATGGGAAGGCCTGCTATGGACGAACGACACAGGGCTCATCGCCGGGAAGACCGGAACGACCATCGCCCCGAAGGCCAGTGCCACCCGGGCGGAGGCAGCGACGATTTTAATGCGTTATCAACAGTTATAAATAAAGATCCGCAGCCCGGAATCGGGCTGCGGATTCTTTTACAGTTCTTTTTTGTTGACGACTTCTTTGGCTGTTGTCAGGAATGCGGAGATGATGGAGGACATCTGCTTATTGTCCGGGTAAGTGATCCCCAGCACCCTGGAATAGTTTTCACTGAAATCCTTCACCACCACATTGTCCGGCACCGCGGAAAGCGATCGCTTGGGAAGGATCGTGATGGCCAGGTCGTTTGCCACCATGGAAATGATCGCCGTCGAATCCTTCAGTTGATAGGAAAACTGTGGACCGGTCACATTGTGGGTGTCCAGATAATTGGTGATCCAGTTAAAATAGTTTTCATTGGGAAGCACCAGTTTATACCGGGCAACATCGTCCAGAGTGACCTTCTCCTTGGAGGCCAGGTCATGTCCCTTTGGTACGATGAGTTGAAATGGATCGGAAGCCAGTTTCATAAATTTGAATCCTTCCGGAGCCGTATTGGCAGTGAAGGCGATATCGATGGTGCCGTTTTTCAGCATCTCCACCAGCTCCGGGTCCATCCCTTCCACCAGTTTGACATCCACATCCGGAAACTTTTGATAGAACTTCTTCAGGATCTGGGGCAGCCAAGTCAGCAGCATGGAATTGTAGCTGCCGATCCGGATGGTCCCCAGTGCCGCGTGCTTCAGATCCTGGATCAGGGACTCCAGTTCTTCCTGGGTATCCACCATTTTCTGCAGTACCGGTTTGAGCCGGAGCGCGTTTTCTGTAGGGATCACGCCTTCTTTGCTTCGGATCAACAGAGGAAAGCCGAATTCGTTCTCCAGGGTCTTTACCATATAGCTGATACCGGACTGAGTATATCCGATCTCTTCTGCAGCTTTGGTGATACTGTTGTGTTCAATCACCTTCAGCATCGCATTATACTTCACCAAACTCATTATTATTACCTTCTCTCAATATCCACAAAACATCAGTTATCCTCATATCATTATAAAACATTTAGATGTTTAATGATAGCCCCCAAAATCAGTTTTTTTGATGATTGATGAAAAAATCGAAAAATCAGAAATTTATCATATCATTTTTTTGTAAATGAGATATAATATCAAAGGAATGTACCTAAACACAGGAGAATGGAAATGAAGAATTGGATCGGAAGATTAGATAAATGGGATGAGAAGCACCCGTTCCTGATGGTGATCATCAACGGGATCATTCTGACCACAGTGATAGAAATATTGAACCAGCGGTCCCCGGCAGGGTGTCTGCGGTTTTTGATATCCAACCCGGTGATGTTCGTGGTGAACGCATTGATCATCACCACTTTTTTGAGTGTCACTCTGCTGTTCCGGAAAAGACGGTGCGGCATGGTGTTCATCAGCCTGATTTTCCTGATATTCGCCATCGTCAACTTCATCATCCGGACCTTCCGAACCACGCCGCTTCGTGCGGTGGATTTCCGGGTGGCGAAGTCTGTTATGACTATTGTCAACATGTATATGAAACCCTGGCAGATCATCCTTTGCATCATTGTATTGGTAGTGGCGGTCCTCCTTCTGGGTCTTTTATGGCTCAAAACGAAAAAGATCCGGCCGAAGTACATCCGTTCCATCCTGGCGATCGTTCTTGTTGCCGGGCTGACGTACGGTTCCATGATCGGGGCTCAGAGCATCGGTGCGGTGGCGTCCCATTTTGATAATGTTACCAACGCTTACACGAAATACGGGCTGGTCTATTGCTTTGGCCTGAGCCTTTTCGATAACGGGATTTCCAAACCCGACGTCTATAATGAGGAAAACATCGAACGGATCCTGTCGGAAAACGAACCTACGGGAGAGGTGTCGTCCAAACGGCCCAATATCGTATACGTTCAGTTGGAATCCTTCTTTGATGTGAATAAGCTACGCCGGTTCACCTATTCCCAGCAGCCGGTCCCCAACTTTGTGCAAATGAAGCAGGAGTGGCCCACAGGGATCCTGAAAGTGGCCAGCTTCGGTACGGGGACGGCCAATACGGAATTTGACATCCTGACGGGGATGAACGTCCAGTTCTTCGGGGCAGGAGAGTACCCCTATTCCACAGTCCTGCGGAACGAGACCTGCGATTCCATCAACTTTGAACTCAAAAAGCTGGGGTATTCTACCCACGCGATCCACAACCACGCCGGGAACTTCTATGCCCGGAACAAGGTTTATCCTCACCTGGGATTCGACACCTTCACTTCTCAGGAATACATGCAGGGGATCGAACGGAACGCCCTGGGTTGGGCGAAGGATAAGATCCTCACCGGCGAGATCATGGATACCCTGAATTCCACGGAAGGACAGGACTTCATCTTCGCTGTTTCCGTCCAGCCTCATGGCCGATATTCCGAGGAAGTCGTCGATGAGAACCAGACGATCACCCTGGAAGGCGCGGCTACGGAAGGGGAGAAGAACGCCTACGAATACTACATCAATCAGTGCTATGAAACCGATGCATTCGTGAAGGAACTGTGCGACACCCTGGATCAATTCAGCGAGCCGACGGTGGTCGTATTCTACGGAGACCACCTCCCGAACACCGGCATGGTGGAGGAGGACCTGATTGAAGGCGCTTCCATCTACGATTCAGAATACATCATCTGGAACAATTACGGGCTGAAACTGGAAGGAAGAGATCTGTGCACCTATCAGCTCTCCGCCTACCTCACCAGCAACCTGGGCTTCCACGACTGGACCTTGGCGAAGCTGCACGAAAACAATGACTACGACACATCGGATTCCGAATACATGAGAGACCTGCAAATGGTGGAATACGATGCGCTTTACGGAAAGAAGTATTTCTACGGAGAGGATGGTCCTCCGGAATCCACGGAAATGAAGATGGGGATCCGGGAGATCACCATGGACAGCTTCCAGCAAGTGGGGAACGACGTCCATATTTACGGACAGAATTTCACCGAATCCAGTGTGGTTTCCCTGGGCGGCGACCGTTATGAAACGATCTTCGTTTCGCCGCAGGAACTGGTGGTGGAAGGGTATACTCTGGAGATCGGGGATGCCGTACGGGTATTCCAGATGGCCTCCAGCCGTTCCTGGCTGAGCCGGACGGATAATGAATACTATCTGCTGGGTCCGGAATCTTTGATCACAGTTACAGACATGAATGAACTGGATGCCCAAAGAAATGCGGCCGGGCACATGATCCCGGGGCGCAATGAAGAATGATCGGGATCCGGAAAAAATCCATAGATTCATAAAATGTATTGTTGAATTTAAAATGCCCCTGTGCTATAATAACCTTCGGTGAGACAGGGGGCATTAGCTCAGTTGGTAGAGCGCGTGGTTCGCAATCACGAGGTCAGGGGTTCGACCCCCCTATGCTCCACCAAGGAATAAAAGGACGGCACGGTGGTGCCGTTTTTTTATTCCTACACCGATAGGGGGGTCGAACCCGAAAGGGCAGAAAGGTCCGGTGGACCTTTCTGGTCCGAGCACGCCCGAGGCGAGCGCAGGACGGCAGACCGGGACGCTTTTCGGTTAGGAGAAGCACCGAAAAGTATAATGACAATGTATTGACAACAAACGAAAAA
>ODAI012473202.1_pt1 | contig 11428 bp, 8 predicted proteins | sample 1539321 | NCBI WGS metagenome assembly ODAI01 (sample SAMN02144231, study PRJEB22623) | gut metagenome | biome: sheep rumen | host: Ovis aries | place: New Zealand
CGCCTCCGCGCCCTCATCGCCGAGGCGAAGTCCGAGCAGATGCCCAAGGAGAACATCGAGCGCGCCATCAAGAAGGCCACCGAGACCAAGTCCGGCGACTTCAAGGAGATCGTGTACGAAGGTTTCGGCCCGTTCGGCATCGCCTACCTGGTGGAGGCCGCGACCGACAACAACACCCGTACCGTCGCCAACGTCCGCAGCTACTTCACCAAGTGCGGCGGCTCGCTCCAGACCAGCGGCTCCGTCGCCTTCATGTTCGACCACAAGTGCGTCTTCCGTATCAAGGAGGATCCGGCAAAGCCCATCGACGTGGATGAGCTTGAGCTTGAACTCATCGACTACGGCGCCGAGGAAGTGTTCAAGCAGGAGATCGAGGACGAGGACGAGAACGTGACGAATGAAATCGTCATCTACGGCGACTACACTTCCTACGGCCAGATCCAGAAGTACATCGAGGAGAACGGCTACGAACTGGCTTCCGGCGGATTCGAGCAGATCCCGAACGTGGAGCTCAAGGAGGTCACTCCCGAGCAGCGTGCCACCCTCGAAAAGCTGACCGGCCTGCTGGAGGATGACGAAGACGTGACCAACGTCTATACGACCATGAAACCCGCGGAGGAGTAAACCTCATTCCGGAAAAAACAGAAAGCGCCAGGAGCAATCCCGGCGCTTTTTCGTTGTAAAAAAGGCGTGGATTCGTTATATTTGCAAGTTATCAATTTATATCGGATATGAGCATTCAGACTGACAACATCCAGAAGCTGGTGGAACGCCGGGCGAAGGCCCGGCTGGGTGGTGGAGAGAAACGCATCGAGGCCCAGCACGCCAAAGGCAAGCTGACAGCCCGCGAGCGCATCGCCCTCCTTCTCGACGAAGGCAGTTTCGAGGAATACGACATGTTCGTCCAGCATCGCTGCACGAACTTCGGGATGGACAAGCAGCATTACGACGGGGACGGCGTGGTAACCGGATGCGGAACCATCGACGGACGGCTCGTCTATGTATTCGCCCAGGATTTCACCGTTTCCGGCGGTTCCCTTTCCAAGACGATGTCGGAAAAGATCTGCAAGGTGATGGACCTTGCGGTCCGTAACGGCGCGCCCGTCATCGGCCTGAATGATTCCGGCGGGGCCCGCATCCAGGAAGGCATCGACTCCCTGGCCGGTTTCGGCGAGATCTTCGAACGGAACATCCTGGCCTCCGGCGTCGTGCCCCAGATCAGCGGCATTTTCGGTCCCTGCGCCGGTGGTGCGGTGTATTCCCCCGCCCTGACGGACTTCACCCTGATGGTGAAGAACACCTCCTACATGTATCTGACCGGCCCTGCCGTCGTGAAGAGTGTCACGGGTGAAACCGTGGACCACGAATCCCTGGGCGGAGCCTCCGTGCATGCCACCAAGAGCGGCGTGGCCCATTTCGCGGCCGCCAATGAGGAGGAAGGTATCGCTACCATCAAGGAACTGCTGTCTTTCCTCCCGCAGAACAACCGGGAGGAGGCCCCGGTCGTCCCGACGAACGATCCCTACAACCGGACGGACGACGCCCTGAACAGCATCATCCCCGACAATCCGAACAAAGCCTATGACATGTACGGCGTTATCCGCAGCATCGTGGACGACGGCCGTTTCTTCGAGGTCCACAAGGAGTTCGCCAAGAACATCATCGTGGGATTCGCCCACATGAACGGACGCAGCGTAGGCGTGGTGGCGAACCAGCCTGCGGTACTTGCCGGCGTGCTGGATATCAATGCCTCCCGCAAGGCCGCCCGCTTCGTGCGTTTCTGCGATGCCTTCAACATCCCGCTGGTCACCCTCGTGGATGTCCCGGGATTCCTCTGCGGCACCCAGCAGGAATACGGCGCCATCATCACCAATGGTGCGAAACTGCTCTATGCCTACGGTGAGGCGACGGTTCCCAAGGTGACGGTTTCCCTCCGGAAGTCATACGGAGGCGCACACATCGTCATGAGCTGCAAGCAGCTCCGGGGCGACATCAACTATGCCTGGCCTTCCGCGAACATCGCAGTCATGGGAGCCGACGGAGGCGTGAACGTCCTCTATGCCAAGGACATCAAGGCCGATCCCGAACACGCCGACAAGATCTTCGAGGAAAAGAAGAAAGAATACGACGACCTCTTCTCCAACCCGTACCAGGCTGCCCAGAAGGGATATGTCGATGACATCATCGAGCCGCGCAACACCCGCTTCCGCGTGATCCGCGCCCTGGAGCAGCTCGCGCTCAAGCAGCAGGACATCCCGGCCAAGAAACACGACAACCTGCCGTTATGATCAGAAAGCGCATCCTTCTCATTCTGGCCCTGCTCTCCGGCTTCACGGTCCTGCGTGCCCAGAACGTCTCCGACCTCATCATCTCCGAGGCGCTGGCGGCTGCGGACTCGACGGGCATCGTGGACGATTACGGACGGCGCGGAGGCTGGATCGAGATCTTCAACACCTCCCAGGGTACGGTGAATCTCGCCGGCTGCTATCTCACCGACGACCGCACCAACCTGACTAAGAGCATCATCCCGAAGGGTGACCTCAAGACCAAGCTCGGTCCCCGCCAGACCACCCTCTTCTTTGCCAGCGGCAACGGGGACGACGGCACCTTCTACGCCGGCTTCCACGTCCGCCCTGGCAGCACCGTCTATCTCGTGTCCAACGACGGCCGTACCGTCATCGATTCCCTCTCCGTTCCGGCGAACCTTCCGGCGGGAAGGTCCGTGTACAAAACGGCGAACGACCTGCGGCAGCTCGAGTTCGAAGTCCAGGCCGATGCGGGTGTTCCCAGCCCGGGCATGCCCAACATCGACATGAATGCTGCCACAAAGGCCCAGGCCATGGCGGAGAAAGACCCGCACGGGTTCATCCTCTCCCTGGTGGCCGTCACCGTAGTGTTCTGCGCCCTCGCCATCCTGTGGTTCCTGTTCTGGCTCTTCTTCGACCGTCCGGCCAGGAAAGCCAAGGCAGCCCAGGCTTCGTCTGCCAAGTCGGGCAAAACCTCTTCTGTCATTCCGAGCGTAGCGAAGGGATCTCCTTCCGACGAAATCGCGGCGGTAATCGCCCTCGCTATGGACATGGAACAGGGTGGTGACGTCTATGCCGCCATCGCCCTGGCGATGGACCTCTATTTCAGCGACACGGTCCATGATGCCGAGTCCTTTGTGCTGACCCTGCGTCCCCGGAGCGGATCCGCCTGGAACGACAAGACGAAGACATTCCGAAAATTACCCAGATAAAAAGCATTTACGATATGAAAGAGTACAAGTTCAAGATCGGCGGCAAGGAATACAACGTGACCGTCAGTCCCAAGGAAGGCAAGCTGTTCGACGTGACCGTGAACGGTGCCACCTACGAAGTGGAGGCCGAGAATGCTCCCGCGGCCGCTCCGGTGGTCCAGAGCGCTCCCGCTGCCGTCCAGGCAGCCCCGGCTACGGTCGCACCCGCGGCCAAGCCCGCCGCATCCGGAGCCGGCGAAAAGGTCGTTTCCCCGCTCCCGGGCGTCATCATCGAAGTCTCGGTCAAGGAAGGTCAGGCCGTGAAGGCCGGCCAGAAGGTCGCCGTCCTCGAAGCCATGAAGATGGAGAACGAGATCCCGGCCCCCAAGGACGGAACCGTCACTGGAATCCATGTCCACAAGGGCGACTCCCTGCAGGAAGGCGATCCGGTCGTGACCATTGCATAGGGTTCCCATGGAGCAGGTTTTCCAATCCCTCGCCCAGTTCTGGGAATATACCGGTTTCGCGAACTGTTCCTGGCAGAACATCGTGATGATCGGTATCGGCATCATCTTCATCACCCTTGCCATCGTCAAGGAGTGGGAGCCGATGCTGCTCGTCCCGATCGGCTTCGGCATGATCGTGGGCAACATTCCCATGTTCCCGGGCCTGAACATCGGCATCTACGAAGACGGATCGGTCCTGAACATCCTGTACCAGGGTGTCCGCCAGGGCTGGTATCCGCCGCTCATCTTCCTCGGGATCGGCGCCATGACCGACTTCTCGGCCCTGATTTCCCAGCCGCGGCTCATCCTGATCGGAGCGGCCGCGCAGATGGGTATCTTCGGCGCCTACCTGCTGGCTCTCCTTTTCGGCTTTGCACCGAATGAGGCGGGCGCCATCGGCATCATCGGCGGCGCCGACGGCCCGACCGCCATCTTCCTGTCCTCCAAGCTGGCCCCGGACCTGATGGGCGCCATCGCCGTGTCGGCCTATTCCTACATGGCCCTCGTCCCGGTGATCCAGAAACCCATCATGCTCCTCCTGACGACCAAGAAAGAGCGTCTCATCCGGATGCCGGCCCCGCGCCAGGTCTCCCAGAAGGAGAAGATCATCTTCCCGATCGTGGGTTTCCTCACCACCGCCTTCATCGTCCCTTCCGGCCTTCCGCTGCTGGGCATGCTGTTCTTCGGTAACCTCCTGAAGGAAAGCGGTGTTACGCGCCGTTTGGCCAACACGGCTAGCGGTCCGCTCATCGACGTCGTGACCACCCTCATCGGTTTGACCGTGGGCGCCTCCACCCAGGCCGACAAGTTCCTCAGCGGGAAGTCCCTCCTCATCTTCGGACTGGGCCTGCTGTCCTTCGTGATCGCCACCACCTGCGGCGTCCTCTTCGTGAAGATCATGAACCTGTTCATCAAGAATCCCGCGAAGAAGATCAACCCGCTCATCGGTAACGCCGGCGTATCCGCCGTACCGGACAGCGCCCGCGTGTCCGAGGTCGTGGGCCGCGAAATCGACCCGAAGAACCCCCTCCTGATGCATGCGATGGGTCCGAACGTCGCCGGCGTGATCGGTTCCGCCGTGGCCGCCGGTATCCTGCTGGCCTTCCTCGGATAAACCGTTATGAAATACCTGCGCAATACCGCCACCGACCCGCATTTCAACATGGCGTTCGATGAGTATTGCCTCGGGAAACTCCAGGCGGACGAGCCGGTTTTCTACCTTTGGCAGAACCGGCCGTCTGTCATTATAGGGCTGAACCAGAATCCCTTCGCGGAGGTGGACATTCCCTATATGGAGGCCCATGACATCCTGCTGGCCCGTCGTGTGACCGGCGGCGGGGCTGTCTATCACGACCTCCAGAACCTCAATTATACGATCACGGGCCGCATCCGGGACCTGGAAACAGATTATCCGGCTTATCTGGAAACGATGGTCCGGGCCTTGCGGAAACTGGGCGTTTCGGCGGAACTCAGCGGCCGGAACGACATCCTGGTGGACGGACGCAAGTGTTCCGGCTACGCGAAACGCGTGTACAAGGATCGGCTGATGATCCACGGGACGCTGATGTACGATGTGGATATTGACACGCTGACGAAGGTCCTGTCCGTTCCTGGAAGCAAGCTTTCCGCCGCTGGCGTGGAATCCGTCCGGTCCCGTGTCGCCAACCTGAAAGACTATCTACCCCAGTTCGGCGACATCCACGCTTTCCAAGCGGCCCTGCAGGATCTGTTGTCCGATGGCGAGGGCGAACTTCCGCTCTCCCCTTCCCAGTTGAACGAGATCGAAAGTGATGCCGCCACGAAATTCCGGACGTGGGAATGGAACTACGGCCGTTCTCCCGCCGCGGCCTTCCAGGTCCGGCGGAAGTTTTCCTGCGGAACGGTGGAGGCGTCCTTCTCCCTGATGCACGGCCGCCTGAGCGGTCTCCGTTTCGGCGGCGACTTCCTGGGAAACATTCCCTCGGACCGGATTGAACAGGCGCTGCAAGGCTGCCGCTTCACACGGGAGGATCTGCTGGAGGTCCTGAAAAAAGAGCCCGTCGAACAGTGTTTCGACAGGCTCCGGGACGAAGATCTGGCCTCCCTCCTACTGGACGCGTGACAGCGTCACCGGGCCAAGCAGGCCGGACGGTTTCAGCGGCGAATCGGCCGTGTAGAAGTTGGAGGACACATAGGTCCATTTCCGGGAGGCACCCGGTTGCAGGTCGCCGATTAACCGGTTCACCCAAAGATTGATCACCTTCACTTCCAGCGAGTTGATCCCCGGATGCAGGTATTCCACAGGGATTTCCAGACGGAAAGGCGCCTTCCAGACGACGCCCAGGTCATGTCCATTGACGGACACCCGGGCAAGCTCCTTCACCGAGCCCAAGTCGATTTCGAAGGAGGACGCCCTTCTCGTCTGTTTCTTGTCCAAGGTAAAGTTCTTCCTGTAAGTCACCGTTCCGCTGTAATAGCGGATGTTCCGGTCCGGAGACTCCGTATAGGACATCAAGTGGTCGAATACGGCTGTCGAAGGAGCACCGAAACCGGAATCGAAGGAGAGATCCCAGGACCCATCCAGGGCCAGGATCTGCTTCTTTTTCGGTTCTTTGACCGTAACCGGCACCTCCGGCGCCTTGCCGATCACGACGAACAGCGCATCGTTCTCTTCCAAATCCAGGCTGAAGCAACGATATCCGTCCCAGGAAGAGGTTGCGTTCAACCGGCGGATCTTTCCCGTGGCAGGATCCAGTACGCGCGGCTGCCCTTCCCCGCCGCGGACCATGACGATGGAGGAAGACGGCGCTCCGGTGAAGTTCCGGATCCAGTAGATATCCTCTGCGGCCGTTTCCCGGTGGACATAGGCCCAGTTCTCCGGAGCGATGAAATCGGGATCGAAACCTTTCGTCCTGAGCGCTTCCCCGACAGACATGTCCAGCAGGAGGGGTTTCAACTGACCGAGCAGATACTCAAAATCCCCGGGATGGTCGTTCAGGCCTGCAACCCGCTCCGGGAGGGTTCCGCATACCGGGATCCCCGTCTTGGCCAGATACAGGATACGTTCCAGCACGGCATAGGACATCGTCCGGCAATTCGGGCCCAGGACCAGCAACTTATATTTCATACCGGATTCGGTAACAAGCTGGCCATCAATGGGGAACACTGCATGCAACAGTCCGTGTGGATTGATGAAATCGTAGGAATAACCCGCCGGGATGGCCGGAAGCTGATGGCCGAAGAGACCGGTTACGCTGTTGTCCTCGCCGTAATAATACAGGATGTCGGCCTTGTAATGCCCTTGCTGCAGGAGATAGGAACTTCGGGCCAGGTAATCCGTCCAGACCTTGGCCTCTTCCGCCCAGGTATCGTGCCGGTTGAACCATTGCCCATAACCGATGAGGTCCAGGCCGGGCCGGTGCGTGTCGTCCGGCTGGGAAGACGATTCATGGATAACGAAACGGTTCAAGCCGCAGGATAGGGCGATGTCCGCCGTGTATTTCAGGGACTGCGGACTGTAAGAATACGTTCTTCCCCCGGCGCCGCTCGCCGTAAAGGACTCGGCCGCCACCAGGTTCTGTCCGTAGATATGGGCCACCGAGGCCGATTCGCGGATATCGGCTTTCGCCATGGGGATGGTGGAACCGGCCGGGGTGTCATGGACCCAGATGGCGGACATCGGGATGTCGGCTCCCCGTTTCAGGTCCATGCCGTCGCCCACGAACTGATGCCCGTTCTCGTGGGACTCGACATAAAGCCCCTTCATGCCGGCTTTCCGGGCGATGGCGCCAAGACGGTTGTAATTGTCGGCAAAAAGCTCACCCAGCGTCCGGCGCCAGTCGAACAGGAACCGTTCCGTCTCCTCGGAACTGCGGATCACCTCCCCCGTCAGGGCAGGAAGCCACGGGAACAGGTCGTATCCCCGCCTTTCCTCGAATTCCCGGAACATGTCGCGGGTCCACGTCATCTGTCCGGCTTCATAGCTGTCGGTCAGGAGATACTGGACGGAGGACCCTTCGTAGATCCGGAGGAAATCCTCGAAATAACGCTGCCAGGCTTCCGGGTCCAGTTTGTCCACTTCCAGTCCGGTCGCCTCAGGCGGAGCCGGATGATTCTTCTTTCCGGTCAGGGAGACGCTGAAACGGTAGATGCGCCACCTTCCTTCCGGGACCTTCCAGATCAGCGTACCGTTCTGGTCGACCAGACTGAGGTCCTGGACCGTCATCACGGGATCCTGGCTCTCCGGCGTCAGATAATCGGCGAAATCATGGGGCGAGGCAAATCCCGCCTTGTCTTCCGCGTGATTCACCTTTACGACACTATGCAGGACAAACTCGGGGATTCTCCGGTTACCCTTCATGACAAGACGGAAATGCTTGCCCCGGGTAGCCGGGATGTCCATCGTCAGGACGGGCAAACTGGCAGTCGGGATGTCGCAGACCTTCCGCCAGACGGCACCGTCATCGCTGACTTCCAGGTAATCGTCATATCCGGGCGGATTGGAGCCCCACTGGTCACGGCGGTGACAGCCCCCCAGCGTCAGGGCCCGGATCAGCTGCGGCCGGTCGAAGGAATATTCGATCCAGCAGGTCCCGTCATTTCCGGCCTTGAGTTCCTGTCCATCCGAGAAATCGCCATTGGAGAGCTGTGAAACCGTAAACTGGCCGCTGGATGAAGTTACGTATGCGCCCATCTCGCTCAGCGATTTTTCCGCATCGGGAAGCCTTACAGCCAGGGTTGCCACATGTTGGAACCACGGTTCTACGTTGCTGTTTTCGGGGATATTCTGATAGCGGCCCGGTGACTTGAACGGTTCCGGCATGTGCAGCACCTGAAGACCGGGGCCCGTCACTTCGAGGGTCCGCCAGGTCAGCTTTTTCATGGCATCTTCCGGCTTCACCCAGGGTCCGCCCGTGGAACTCCATCCCGGTGCGGAGGCTACCGCCGTCTCCATCCCCTTCGCATCGGCCAGTTCCATGGCGTAGCGAAAGGCGACCTTCCAGCCGGGAGATCCGTACGGCATGGGTTCGGCCACGATGGTCTTCATTCCGATTCCTCCGGCATCGAACTGATGGAAACCGCCGATGCCGACGCGCTCCATCCATTCGATATCCTTCCGGATGCCGTCCTGAGTCACATTCCCGTCCATCCAATGCCACCATACCCGCGGCCGTGCCTCCTGCGGAGGATTCTCGAATCCTTCATACAAAGATCCCTGTGCGTGCGCCCCCACCACGGATAGGGCAGCCGCCAAAACCGATATCCATCTTTTCATCGGGGAAACGTCTTATTTGGTCGATTACAAAGATAACAATAATCTGCCATGGGTCCATCGTTTCCGGAAATAAACTATCTTTGTACTACCAAGCCCCCAGATAGTAAACCTCCCTAAACGGAAAAGATCCATGGCCAGAATCTACGTCGCCTCCAGCTGGAGAAACAAGTATCAACCCGAAGTGGTGGCCGCCCTCAGGGCCGCCGGTCACCAGGTGTATGACTTCCGCAACCCGGAACACAATCCCGGTGGCTTCCACTGGGCCGATGTGGATGAAAAATGGCAGGAATGGGAGCCGGCGGAATATATCCGGAACCTTTCCCATCCCGTGGCCGAAAAAGGATTCAAAGCCGACCTGGACGCCATGCTCTGGGCCGACGCCTGCGTCCTCGTCCTCCCCTGCGGCCGCAGTGCCCATACCGAAGCCGGATGGTTCGCCGGCAAAGGACTCCGGACAATTGTCTATATGCCCGAAAAACAGGAGCCGGAACTGATGTACAAGCTGTTCGACGGAGTCGTAGAGGATCAGGAAGGATTGCTGCGGTGTTTGGCTGAAGAGGGCTCCCGGAAAAGATGAGAGATTTCGCGGCGATAGATTTCGAGACAGCCAACGAATGCCCGAGCAGCGTCTGCAGCGTCGGGATCGTCGTCGTACGTGACGGACGGATCGCAGACCGGTTCTACAGCCTGATCCATCCCGAACCGGATTATTACCAATGGTTTTGCCGGCGAGTCCATGGCCTGGGACCGGAGGATACGGAGGACGCTCCCGTTTTCCCTTATGTCTGGGAAAAAGCCGGTCCTCTCATCGAGGGACTTCCGCTCGTAGCCCACAACAGCCGATTTGACGAGGGATGTCTCAAGCAGGTATTTCGCGTCTATCAGATGGACTATCCGGACTATGAGTTCCATGATACTCTGTCGGCATCGAGGCAGTACTTCGGCAAAACGATCGCAAATCATCAACTCCAGACAGTCGCCGCCGCCTGCGGTTACGATCTCACGAACCACCATCACGCCCTCGCCGATGCGGAGGCCTGTGCCTATATTGCCATGAGTATCTTGTAGATATAGACCGATGGAGATTACTTAAATAAAAATCGCCCCTACAGACATCTGTAAGGGCGATTTTGGAGGTGCCAAGCGGAATCGAACCGCTGTAGCAGGTTTTGCAGACCTGTGCCTAACCGCTCGGCCATAGCACCGTTGGGACTACAAATATAGGAAGATTTTCCGAATCCGCAAAATTATTCCACATACAGCAGGAGCCCCTTCAGGTACTCCCCTTCCGGATGATAGATATTCACGGCGTGGTCGGCGGGCTGATTCAGGCGATCCAGGATACGGACGCTGCGGCCGGTCTCGGCCGCGGCCGAGAAGACGGCAAGGGCAAAGGCTTCCTTATCCACAACTTGGGAACAGCTGAACGTGAACACGAAACCGCCCGGAGCCACCTTGGCGATGGCGGCCGCATTCAGCCGCTGATAAGCTCGGAGGGCGTTCTTCAAAGCGCCGCGGTGCTTGGCAAATGCCGGCGGATCCACGATCATGAGGTCGTACTTCCCTTCCGGAACATCGCGGAGAAAGTCGATGGCATCGGCACAATATGACGTATGGCGGTCCGCCGGAATCCCGTTCAGGGCGACATTCCGGTCCACCATATCCATCGCCTTGCGGGAACTGTCCACGGAATCCACATGGACCGCTCCCCCGTTCAGGGCATAAATGGAAAAACCGCCCGTATGGCAGAACAGGTTCAGGACATTCCGTCCTTTGGCAAGCCGGCCTACGGCGGCGCGGTTCTCGCGCTGGTCCAGGAAGAAGCCCGTCTTCTGGCCCTCGTTCCAATTGACATGGAACTTGTTCCCGTTCTCCAGGACGACACATTCGTCCGAGTCGAAGCCGGGAGCTTTGTACAGATAGCCGTCGATAAGTTCCAGGCCGGCCTTGAAGGGCGCGGTGCCGGAACTCTTGTCGTAGACGGCCTTCAACGCTTCGCCGTAAACGGCCTTGAGGGCTTCGCAAATGGCGTTCTTGGCCTTGAACATGCCCACGGAATGGGCCTGGAGGACGCACACGCCGTCATAGTAGTCGATGATCAGCCCGGGAAGGCCGTCGCCTTCGCCGTGGACAAGCCGGTAGCAGGTGGTCGATTCGGACCCGTGCAGGCCGCAGGCCACGCGGGCCTGGAAGGCCCTGCGCACCATTCTTTCCCAGAAATCCGGCGCCGTGGGGTCCTCGTCGAAACTGAGGATCCGGACGGCGATGGAACCGATCTGGTAGTGGCCGTAGGCCAGGAAGGCGCCGTCGGCGGAAAAAACGCCGACCACGTCGCCCTCGGCCGGATGCCCGGTGATCTGGGCGATCGCCCCGGAAAAGACCCAGGGATGAAAACGGCGGAGCGATTCCTCCCGGCCGTGGCGAAGTATGACTTTATCCATTATTCTGCTC
>ODAI011370021.1_pt1 | contig 11427 bp, 10 predicted proteins | sample 1539321 | NCBI WGS metagenome assembly ODAI01 (sample SAMN02144231, study PRJEB22623) | gut metagenome | biome: sheep rumen | host: Ovis aries | place: New Zealand
ATTTTATAATAAAATTTTTAATTTGCTTCTTGGAACAATGACTATATTATTGTCTTTAGCAATTATAGCAATAAAACCATTAATATATGTTATGGTTGCACCGCAATTTAGAGAAGGTTGGGTTTTTGCACCATTTCTACTCTTGGCTGCAACATTTAGTTCTTTCCAAACATTTCTTGGTACAAATTATACGGTTGAAAAAGATTCAATAGGTACGCTAAAGTCAACGACTTTTGCAGCAATTATCAATTTAGCATTAAATTATCTTTTGATAGGAAAAATAGGTATACAAGGAGCAACTATAGCAACTGCTATAAGTTATTTTGCAGTCGCGTTATATAGATATATTGATACAAGAAAATATATTAGAACGAAAATTTCAAATTTAAAAAATGTTATAGTTTCATATATGTTGCTTGTTGTAGAGATATGTATAATATCTTTTTATCCAAGTACATATTGGATTTCAATCATAATATGCATTATGGTTATAATATTAAATCGTGAAATAATTGATAAGTTACATAGCTATATAAATACCAAAGTATGTAAAAAATAGAATATTAAGGATAAAAGTAATATGAAGTTAAACTTTTTTCACAAAATTACAAAACCATTAAATTATATAGTTCCTAAAACTAATAGGATTTATGCTGTACCATTAACAAATTGTAGAAAAGACTGTTATGATTTGTTGAATTATGGAAGTGATAATTTGCTTTGTGTAATACGTAATTTATATGAAAACTATTATGAGTTAAACACAATAATTTATTTGGAATGTTTTTCAGAAGGACGTATGGGAGTTATACAAGATTATTTGGATTCAAATAAAAAAGGTCCGTTAAGAATTGTATTGGTAAAATCGCATATTACTGTTGAAAACCCAAAGTTTTCTTTTAAACAAGCGATGAAAAATACATTGTTGAGATTTAGATGTAAAATATGGTTGGCTGATACGGGACATGTGAATTTTTATGAGAAAGTTTTTTCACAGAAATATTATGTGATGAATTATTCAACTCCGTTTAAGAAAGAAGAGGGTATTGATAAAAAGCATAATTTTTTAAATATTGATGGTTATGTGCATACTTCAGAATTGTGTGCACATTACCTTTCGGCAGAGTATATTGCAGATTATCATAATAGTTTGATTTTGGGTTTTGCTAGAAATGATACTTTATTTGATAGTGATAAAGAGTATTTAGTGAAGAAGTGGTTAGAATGTAAGACGGAAATAAAATGGGAAAAGATAATTATTTATGCTCCAACATATCGAGAGTATGAAGGTGCATTTAGCGAAGGTGTTTTAGGATATGATGACCCTCAGGGAGAAATAGATAAGTTTCTGGAAGAAAACAATTGTATTCTAGTAGTAAAAATGCATCCAAAACAACCTATATGCAATATAAAAATGGGAAATCGTGTTTTTTTATATGAAACAAATTATCAATTTAGTTTATATGATGTTATGTCGGTTAGTGATTTGTTAATAACAGATTATTCATCGTTAATGCATGATTATTGTTTAACTGGGAAAAAAGTTGTATTAAATTGGTTTGATTATGAAAAATATGATAATACGAGAGGATTTTGTTTTGAACCAATAGAATATTATGCACCAGGTCCTATTGCTAAAGATTTAAAAAGCTTATTAAATATTTTGTATGAACAGATTAATTCAAAAGGATTATCAGAACAAGAAAATCGTATAAGAAAGTTATTTTTTAAATATATTGATAATAATTCAACAGAGCGAATTACACAGTTTATGATAAAGCAAATGAAGGAAATAGGAATCAAATGATTTGTTTTTTGAATTGATATAATGAGTAGTAAATTAAATATATGGAAAGAGAGGAATTATGCATGAAAAGTATTACGGATTCTTTTATAGGGAAAACATTGGTTATTACAGGAGGGACAGGGTCGTTTGGATCAACTGTTCTGAAACATTTTATCACTTCAAAAATTGGTGAAATACGAATAATTAGTCGTGATGAAAAGAAACAGGATATGATGAGGCATATTCTACAGGCCAATTATCCAGAATATGTAAATAAAGTACAATTTTATATAGGTGATGTACGTAATTTAGATTCTGTGCGTGATGTTATGTATGGAGCTAATTATGTATTTCATGCAGCAGCATTAAAGGAAGTTCCTTCATGTGAATTCTTCCCTATGGAAGCAGTTAAAACTAATATTATGGGAACAGATAATGTTATAACAGCTGCAGTTGAAAACAAAGTTGAAAGAGTTGTATTTTTAAGTACAGATAAAGCAGCATATCCAATTAATAGTATGGGTATGACAAAAGCTATTGGTGAAAAAGTTGTTCAGGCAAGAGCACAGAAAGCTTTTGAACGTGGCGGTACAGTTCTTTCTTGTACAAGATACGGAAATGTAATGTGTTCTAGAGGTTCTGTAATTCCTTTATTTATTGATCAGATAAAGAGAGGTGCTCCTATAACAATTACTGATCCTAATATGACTAGATTCCTTATGAATCTTGATGAAGCAGTTGATCTCGTTGCATTTGCTTTTGAGCATGCTGAACCAGGTGATTTATTTATCCAGAAGGCTGATGCTTCAACTATTGGAGATTTAGCTGATGGTGTAATGAAAGTATTTGGTGAGACTGAGAAGAAGATTATTGGTACTCGTCATGGTGAGAAGTTATATGAAACATTGATGACAAGAGAAGAAAGACTTCGTGCAACTGACATGGGTAATTATTTCAGAATTGCTCCAGATGGACGTAGTTTGAATTATGATAAATTCTATGTGCAGGGTGATGTTTTAACAGAAAGCGATGAAGCATATACATCTCATAACACTAATCTATTAGATGTTGATGGAGTAGTTAAGAAAATTATGAGTACAGATTATGTTAAAGAAGAGTTAGAAGGTAGACCACACGTAGTGGAAGCATAAGAGGTGGTTTTGTAATTATATATAACGGAGTGTGAATATGAATATTATAAATGTAGATAAAAGCTATTTTAACAAAAAAAGAATAAATATTTGTAATCACTATACTTCGACAGAAGCCCTTATTAGTATGATTAGTAATAAGACATTAAGATTTACTCATTGTGAATTCCTTAATGATATAGAAGAATATAATTATATTTTTGATTTGTTGGAAGATGGTGAGTTAAAAGAGAGTAGTGTATATGATTTTATAAAAATGAGTATCGAGAATGTGGGAAAAGATAATGCTAATCTAATGTATCTAGTTTCAAGTGGTAGTAAAGGAAAATATAAGATTAAGTATGGAGATTATTATGTGTTTAGCGCTTCGGTATATGACGACTCTTTACCAATGTGGTGTTATTACTCGAAAGATGGAAATTATTATGGATACTCTATTAAGTTTGATATAAATAAAATAGCCGTTGGTTTGAAGAATGAAAATGGTGTTTTTTTATATGGCCGAGTAATATATGATAGAAAAGAACAAGTTCAAATTATAAAGAATAAAGCGGAAGAAATCATTAAAAAGTTAAATGACGACTTAAAGACGGCGGAATCAGATGAACCTTATATAGATAATGCACAGGATGAGTTTTTTGAATTTATTCAGAGTATAAGGATATTTTTTAAACGTTCGGGATTTCGACATGAGAATGAAATCAGGATTGTTTTGCTAACTAATCAATCTGATAATTTGAAAGTTGGATATAATGCTACTAATGGGGTGATTCGACCATACATAGAGTGTAAATTTATAGAAGGACTTCCAATAAAAGGAATTAAGATGTCTCCCTCTATAGATTTTGAATCGGCAAGTAGAGGGTTGCGTTATTTTTTGAATGATAACGGATATGATATCGATAATGACTTGATTGATTCTAAAGGAAAAAAGTTTATAAGTAAGTCTAATATAAAATTGAGATTCTAAATATTTAGATATAGAATGGTGTTGCGTTGAAACGATATTATTATGAAAGGTTGATGTAAATGAATACTTGGAAAAATAATGGAAAACTTAAATTATTAATAGTTGTTGGAACAAGACCTGAGATTATTCGTCTTGCAGCAGTTATTAAGAAATGTAGAAAGTATTTTGATACGATTCTTGCTCATACAGGGCAGAATTATGATTATAATTTGAATGGTGTTTTTTTCAAGGATTTAGAACTTGATGAACCAGAAGTTTATATGGAGGCAGTTGGTAAAGACCTTGGTGAAACAATGGGTAATATTATTGCTAAGTCATATCAGCTTATGGCTGAGATGAAGCCAGATGCAGTTTTGGTTTTAGGTGATACTAATTCATGTTTATCTGTTATTGGAGCAAAGCGTCTTCATATTCCAATTTTCCATATGGAAGCTGGTAATAGATGTAAGGATGAATGTTTGCCTGAAGAAACTAATAGAAGAATTGTAGATATTATTTCTGATGTAAACATGGCTTATTCAGAACATGCTAGAAGATATCTTGCTGATTGCGGATTACCAAAGGAAAGAACATATGTAACAGGTTCTCCTATGGCTGAAGTTTTACGTATGAATCTTGATAAGATTAAGGCATCAAATATTCATGAGAAACTTAATCTTGAAAAGGGTAAGTACATTCTTTTATCTGCACATCGTGAAGAGAATATAGATACAAAGAAGAACTTTGAATCATTATTCACTGCTATAAATAAGATGGCTGAAAAATATGATATGCCTATTCTTTATAGTTGTCATCCACGTTCTAAGAAGAGACTTGAGGAGTCAGGTTTTAAACTTGATAGTAGAGTGATTCAGCATGAACCATTAGGATTCCATGATTATAATTGCTTACAGATGAATGCATTTGCTGTAGTATCAGATTCTGGTACTCTTCCAGAGGAATCTTCATTCTTTACTTCTGTTGGAAATCCTATTCCAGCGGTATGTATTCGTACTTCAACTGAAAGACCTGAGGCGCTTGATAAAGGATGCTTTATTCTTTCAGGTATTGATACGGTGGGTCTCCTTCAGGCAGTTGATACAGCAGTTGAAATGGTTAAAGATGGTGATAATGGAATTCCTGTACCTGACTATGTTGATGAAAATGTTTCTGATAAGGTTGTAAAGATTATTCAGAGTTATGTTGGAGTAGTTAATAAGATGGTATGGCGAAAAGATAGTTTATAGATTGGGTGTAATATGAAGGTACTTGTTACGGGAGCAAAGGGCATGGTTGGTACAGCCCTTGTTAATAATCTAAAGAATATTAGGGATGGAAAGAATCAGACTAGACCTAATATTGTTATTGATGAGATTTATGAATATGATATAGATTCTAGTCGTGAGGAATTAGATGAGTATTGCGCGAAGGCCGATTTTGTTTTTAATCTTGCGGGCGTTAATAGACCAGAGAATCCAGAGGATTTTATGAAGGGTAACTTTGGATTCGCTAGTGAATTGCTTGATACGTTAAAGGCACATGGCAATAAAGCTGGTGTTATGGTTTCATCTTCAATTCAGGCGACATTATCTGGTAGATTCGGTGATTCAGAGTATGGCCGTAGTAAGAAGGCTGGTGAAGAATTATTCTTCTCATATTCTGAGGAAACAGGTGCACCTGTTTATGTGTATCGTTTTCCTAACTTGATGGGTCATTCTAGACCAAAGTATAATTCTGCAGTTTCAACTTTCTGTTGGGCTGTAGCAAATGACGAAGATTTTACAGTTAATGATGCTTCGGTTGAGTTAGAACTTTTATATATTGATGACTTGGTTGAGGGAATGTTTGATCTTTTAGAAGGCAAGGAACAGCATTGTGAATTTGATGGTGTTGATACTGTTCTTTCTGATGATGGTAGATACTGTTGTGTTCCTGTTACTCATAAGGTTACTCTTGGTGAGATTGTTGAGTTATTGAAAGAATTTAAGGAACAGCCTGTTAGTTTGATGATGCCTAAATGTCCGGATGGGTCATTTGCTAAGAAGCTGTTTAGTTTATATCTGAGCTATTTGCCGGTTGAGAAATTTAAGTATGGTTTGAAGATGAATTGTGATAATCGTGGTTCATTTACTGAGCTTGTTCATACTGTTGATTGTGGACAGGTGTCGATTAATATTTCTAAGCCGGGCATTACTAAGGGACAGCATTGGCATAATTCTAAATGGGAACAGTTTATTGTTGTTCATGGTCATGGCTTGATTCAGGAGCGTAATATCAATACTGGTGAGATGGTTGAGTTTGAGGTTTCTGGAGATAAGATTGAGGCTGTGTATATGATTCCGGGGTGGACTCATAATATTATTAATCTTTCGGAGACGGAGGATTTGGTTACGGTGATGACTTGTAATGAGGTGTTTGATCCGGGGAGACCGGATACGTTTTTTGAAGAGGTATAATTATTTGTTAAAGGAGTTTTTGAAGTGAAAACAGTATATACTTGTTTCTGTACTGATGTTATTCATGCAGGACATTTAAACATAATTGAAAAAGCACATAAGTATGGAAAGGTTGTTGTTGGCTGCCTTTCTGATGAAGCACTTATAAGATATAATAGATTTCCTACAATTAGTCAGGATGAAAGAATTAAATTGTATCAATCATTAGATGGTGTTGAGGAAGTAGTAGTTCAAAATGACATGCTTTATGATGACGTTATTAAAATGGTTAAACCGGATTATGTGGTTCATGGAGATAATTGGCTTGAAGGACCAGAGAGAACTATTAGAGATAATGTTGAGCATTTGCTGAAGGAATATGGTGGAGAAATCGTGGATATTCCTTATACATATAATGATACCGTAAAGAAGATTGATTTACAGTTGAGAGAAAAGTTGGCAATGCCAGAGTATAGAAGAAAAAGATTACGTCAGTTGATTAAGATGACTCCTATTGTTAAGGTTATGGAGGCGCATAGTGGATTGACTGGACTTATTGTTGAGAAAACTGTTGTTGAGAATAATGATAAGCTTGATCAGTTTGATGCTATGTGGGTTTCGAGTCTTTGTGATAGTACAGCAAAGGGTAAGCCAGATATTGAATTAGTTGATATGACAAGTCGTTTTCGCACTATTGATGATATTATGGAGGTTACTACTAAGCCTATAATATTTGATGGAGATACGGGCGGACTTACTGAACACTTCGTGTATACGGTTCGTTCTTTGGAGCGTATGGGTGTTAGTGCTATCATTATTGAGGATAAGAAGGGCCTTAAGAAGAATAGTTTATTTGGTACGGAAGTTGAGCAGACACAGGCTACGATTGAGGAGTTTAGTGAGAAGATTAAGGCTGGTAAGAAGGCTCAGCTTACTGATGATTTTATGATTATTGCGAGAATTGAAAGCCTTATTTTGGAGCAGGGCATGGAGGATGCACTTGAGCGTGCGAGAGCATTTGTTGCGGCTGGGGCTGATGGTATTATGATTCACAGTCGAAAGAAGGATCCTGCAGAGATTGTTGAGTTCTGGGATAAGTTTAGAGCGGAAGATAAGAATACGCCGATTGTGGTTGTACCTTCAAGTTTCAATGTGATTACTGAGGAGGAGCTTGCTGAGCATGGCGTGAATATTGTTATTTATGCTAATCAGCTTACTAGGTCGGCATTCCCGGCAATGCAGAAGACGGCGGAGGATATTCTTAGGTATCATAGGGCGAAGGAAGTTGATGATAGGTTGATGCCGATTAAGGATATTATTACATTGATTGATGAGTTGTAAAATGTTGAATATAGTGTGATGTGATGAGGCTGCATGGTTGAAGGACTGTGTGGCCTTTTACTAATATTTTTTGAAAAAGGTTCGGGTAGGGGTTAACATGGATTTTTTTTATTTGGTATGATAGGAATAAATATAAACTCTATATGTAAAAGGAAGGAGGATTAAAATAATGAATTATGTTATTGTTGGACGCAAAGAAATTAGAAAAAATGCAAGAGGAGAATTGCATAATGATTTTGGATTATGGGCACTTGACGGTATTATTTGGGATGTTGTAAGTATAGACTTGAAATTGGTACAAAACCAATGCGATATTTTAGAGATAATTGGACGTAAAATAAAGCAGATTATTGATGAAAAACCAGATTTTGCAAATGCTAATTTTGAGTATTATCAAGAACAAATGGAATTTTAGAATTGGAGGTATGAATTATGGAGAAAAATAATAAAGAAAAATATGTTATAACATGTTGGAAAAAATATAAAAGCATAGATGGACTTCCAAGAAATATTTCTGTTGAAATAGAAGATGAGAGTGCAAATCAGCCTGTTGAATTTAATGTTGATAAATTTGCAGAATTATATTATTTACCAAAGTCTAAAGTTAATGATAGTTTTGAATTGTTAAAATGGCTAGATAGAACTTGTAAATGGGTGGAGGAAAGTATATATAAAGATTGTAAAAAAGAAACTTGGACTTGTAAGGATGTTTTTAGAATTTTAGCATGGAAAGCTGGAAAAATTAATCATAAGGAATCTTTGAAATACGAGAATAATATTGTGTATTATGATAATTGGAATGAAGGTAAGGATAATAACAGTATAATAAAATTACAAATGCCACATCAAAGAGTAATTGGATTGGAAGAATTTAAACCTGTTGCAGAAGAAATAATAAAGATTAGAAAGCAGTATTGTAGTAATAAAAATAAAAATCAAGTATGGGATAGTTTGATAAACTTAGTTAATGGTGAGCGCACTAGTGATTCTATGCGAGGAATAGGAACAGTTTATTTAATTACATTACTTCACTTTATAACTGAGGGAGAATGCCCGATTTACGATCAGTTTGCTATGGCTTCATTGGTTTCTTTAAAACTCAGGGACCTATCGGTAAGTATGCCAATAGATTCTATTGTTAGAGGATGTGGTTTGCCAGATAAGAGTAATGAGCGAAAGCTTAAATATATGCTAGATAAAGATAGTGAATATGGAAAATATTGTAAACTTTTAGAAGAATTTTTCCCGAAAGGGAAATGGAAAAATCGAAAAGTGGATCAGGCACTATGGGTTTATGGACATTTGTTTAGAGTAGAGTAATTGTAGATTTAATATTGAATATTAAATGAGGTGTTAAATGATAAAAAGAAATATAATGGAGATATCAAACGATATTATTAAGTTGTTTCAAAATAAGAATTATGAAAAATATGTTTTAGAAATAATGAATTTATCTATTAAGGTTTTCCCAGGGAAATATAAAAATATTGAAGAACAGTCACATGGAGAGTGTGATTTTTTAGAAATTAATACAGGAGAAAAGTTTGATGCGAAACTACCTTTTTATTCTGATCAAATAAAAATGCTTACAGATGGGAAAAAACACAAACCTCAAATTAAGAAGTGGATACAGGATATTTGTAATGAAGCTTATGAGTTTGACAGGGTTATGCTAAATGATCCTAAAAATTTGGATGTTAGTGAATTAAAATTATATATGATAATGAAGGAACAGATTATTAGAGATAATGAGGCCGAAAACATAGTATTTTTTATACCATATCCCGTTGTGACTAGTATGAGAGATAGTATCTTTTTGCAATTTACTGCGAATTATTTGAATTCAATTTATAATCAGTTGAAAAAAGAAATTGATTTTACAAATAGAAGCATATATGTTATATATCCATCATCGAATAAAAATGAATTTGCTATTAAAGATTTAAAATATTATCATACTGAATATATACAATATGATAAATTAAGTGAGTATTTTGAACATGAAGCGTTTTTTTCATTGAGATAAATTGTTTGAGGTTCTAGTTTGGAACCTCAAAATAAAGAAGGGGGTGGTTGTGGATAACAAATTCGTCTTATGGAGGGGGCATTGTTTAGATTGAAATTATAAGAATATCTATTTATATATATAATGTGTTAAGCATTGAATTGATAGAAAATAGCTATTATAATCATACATAGGAGAGGTAACTAGTATTTTTTGATGGAGGTTGGTATGTGTGAAAAAAAGATAAAACTTAGTTATGAAGAGCAGATTGAACATTTGAAGAAAAAAGGTGTTAAATTTAATATTATATCAGAAGATGATGCAAAAAATATTTTGGTGATAAAGAACAATTTTTATAAAATAACGTCTTATCGAAAGAATTACAATAAATATCAGGGTGGTAAATTAGCAGGAAAATATATTGATTTAGATTTCGCATATTTAAAGGATTTATCGGGAATAGATAAGGAAGTGAGATATGTTTTTATTCAGATGTCTCTTGATATAGAACATTTTTTTAAAGTTAATCTTTTACGTTTGATTACAGAATCAGATGAGGATGGATATAGCATTATCGAAGATTTTAAAGAATATTTAATTGAAAAAGATAAAAAAGAGAATAAGGATGAAGAAGAAGGGAAAAAATTAAAAAAAGAGATTGAAAGAGGAACTAAGTCAATATATAACGATAATATGGTAGAAAAGTATGCTGGAAGCATGCCAGTATGGGTTTTTGTTGAAATAATACCTTTTGGTAGATTGATTACATTTTGTAAATTTTGTGCTGAAAAGTTTAATAACAAGGTGTTAAAAAATTACTATTTTTTGTTATTGACGTGTAAAGATATACGTAATGCTGCAGCTCATAATAGTTGTATAATAAATGATTTGCATGTTTCTGGAAGTAATCATAGAAAACCATCATATAGTATGTTGGCGGATTTGTATGAATGTAAAAAATTAAAAAAAACCACAATTAGATCACAATTGAATAATGAACGAGTTAGGCAGATCGTAACATTGTTATATTCATATAAGGTGCTTGTTGAGAGCGATAGTTCGTTGGAAGATGTTAGAAATAAACTTGAAAAACTACTTTATAGAATTAATTTGAATTTTTCATATTATGAAAAAAATACTACAATAAGCAATTTTATTTCTTTTTTTAATAAAGTGGTTGAATTTTGGTTTGATATTTAGTAAAATTTTTATAGACGAAAAAACAAAAATGTTTTATACGAGCTGTGCGTACTCTTATGAGTATTCACGGCTCTAATTTTTTATTTAACTGACAAAAACTTTACACTATATTATCTAAGGAGGGGCAGGCTGGGGCCTGATCCGTCGAGGGCTAAGAAAATAGAATAAGTGATTAATTAGAAGTTTATGGATGTGATGAGAATGAAGTCGGTGTAGAGCCGGCTTTTTATTTTTGTATAATTATTGACACTTGACACAATACAAATGTCTTGTTATTATAGACACACGGGTGCTGCCCTAAACGGTAGGCGGTTAGTTCTCTGAGTACTTTATAATTATTGTTTTGTTTGAATGATGAGGATAAGGGAAAGGAGATGATGCCAGTGTTAACTGTAGACAATTTTGTTGGTATACTGGGATTAGTAATCTCGTGTATCAGCTTTGGCTATATGCTAGCAAAAATGAGCATAAAAAAATAACCGCCCACATAGTTCCCAAGGTGCGGTTATTTTTTTATAATCACTCAGAGGACTGACCGTCTATCGGTAGCACCTCTATAA
>ODAI013524359.1_pt1 | contig 11427 bp, 8 predicted proteins | sample 1539321 | NCBI WGS metagenome assembly ODAI01 (sample SAMN02144231, study PRJEB22623) | gut metagenome | biome: sheep rumen | host: Ovis aries | place: New Zealand
AGCACTCCGGTCACAACTGCTATACCCACGTTTATAATGCAGCGCCTAACCGAATCCTCACCTTTACCAAGCTTGTTCTTCTTTATACCCGCTACGCTCATCACCATAAACGCCGGCACAGTCAATATTACCGCCACCAGTGCCACCCTGGAGTTCGACCACCATATATCCATTATGAGCAGCCCTGCCGCTACCGAACATACGATGCCTCGTATCTTCTTCCCTTCCATGGAAAGTGCGATGCACACCGGGGTGATAAGTGCACAGAATCCTCCCAAAAATCCGGGATTGTGGAACATCAGGCATATCTGCCCGATGAAATTCTCGTTTCTGATGCTGCGTGCGATCGTCCTGTTTTCCTCGGAAGATATCAGGTCCTGTACAAACGTGAATTCCAATATCGGGCTCACGAATATCTCGATGATGCCCAATATCCCTGCAAGCACGCTGACCGCTATTATCCCGTATTTGAATATCGAGGTAAGGGACAACTTATTATCTCCGTCCGCTTTAGGCTTCAGGAAAAATACCGCCAGCATAAATACTGCCGCGTAGCTGAGTATCGCGAGCAGTCCCTCATACTCGGAATTTACACCGAAAAACGCTGTCTCCTTGTAATCACAAAATACAAATGACAATACAGAAAAAAGGACATATCCCCCGATAAATATAACCGGAAATCTCAGCTTTTTAAACCTCTCCAAGCTAAGCTTTGCCGGCTTATCCGGGAATATCCTCTCTCCCAAAAAATACAAGATGCAGCCGCCCGCAAACACCGCCAGTGCCACTTCCTTACAGAAAAGCGCCAGATCGATGATCAGTCCTCTCGTATTTGCAAAAAAAGTGTCCTCCGGTGCCGGAATCTTTTTCACAAGTACGCGGGCGATAAACGGATAAATCACCCAAAACAGAGTAAACAATATCATAAAGATCTGTCTGTACCCTATTTTACGGCTTTTTTTCTTATTCATTTCCTTCTCCTACTTTAACTCCCTTCGGATGCCGTTCCGGTCTATGTACCCTTGAAATCGCCTCCCGCGTCTCACCGGTAACACAGGGCTGTCCCGCATCTTTTTGAACATTTCCTTTTAACAGGCTCCCCGGCAAAAAACCGGGGAGCTGCATGTTGTCTTAAATGTTACCGTCCAACTCCGACCTCGCCCTGCATCCATACGACACCCTTAAATCTCATGCCGGGTAACGGCATACCCATCAGGTCGTTCGTGTTGATGGCCACTTCAAACTCGATATCGTTGCAGATGATCCGGAGTATCCAGAGTGTCTCGCCGGTCACCTTGTTGTTCAGCTGCCTCGAGGACACGATATTTCCAAGCACCGTGTACAGATCCGACTCCGAACCGTAAGGGATAAAGCATGTCTCCACTATGGAAAACAGGTCCTCATGCCTGATCCTTTCACTAAGTGCCGCATTTTTATCCATATCATTGTAGGTCAGATAATCCAACGCTTCCATGTCGCCGTTTCTCGCATCATCCATGAGCTGGCTTGTGACTGCTTTATCTATCTTTGATGCAATATGCGAATAAATCCTCTTCTGCGTCGGAAGTATGATCTTGCCGGTCTGTGCCAGTGCTACAAGCTTGATCTCTCTATTGGTGAACATCTGCTGGATACCCGTCGTCTCCAGCTTTATAAAATCAGCCACGTTCTGCAGATAAAATATCAGCGATACCCCGAGACGGTTGTCATCACACATCCCGGTATATGCATCCGAATCCACTTTTTTGTGTATGAAAACTTCGTTTTCCACCATGCCCTTTACGGTGCTTTTTAAGTACGGGAAATAATGTCCGACCCTGAAATCTCCGTTCTCATCTTCCTCTCCGCGCACGGTTATCCCGAAATTCTCCCCGAATTCCTTGCTGTATTCCACAAACTTACAGCCGTTTGCTTTTTGTATTACTTTGTTCGAATCAGCACGATCCACCACATCATTTACCAGATTGTCTATGTCAGCCTGGCTCGTTTTCTTGCTGAATCCGATCGCTTTTAAAAATGTATGCATTTAATTCATCCTCACACTTCGTCATCAAGACAGCTCTTTCTATCCTTGGCTCTCTCAAGTGCCTTCTTCTCTTCTGCGCTCAGCACCACATATGACTCGCCGCGGATGATCTCTTTCACGTAAGTATAACATCCGCCTATCTCATTATGCACTGCCGACAGGATAAAACCGTCGTTGTTGTCCGTGAGCACACACAGAGAAAAGCTGAGCTTCCCGCCCATGCCCTCAAACGCGTCATACTTGTTGATGGCAAACTTCTGGAAGGCAAACTTGTTGTAATCCTGCAGCTCCTTTATTATTCCGGAGCTTTCATCTACAGCAGCCTTTGCCCTGTCTATCTCTTTAAACTTTGAAAGTATGCTTTTTTCCAGGCTCCTTCCGTCATTTCCCTGCAGAAAAATATCCTGTCTCTTCTTATATTTAAGCATAAGATTCCTCATGGAGAGGCAATACAGGAAAAGAACTATCAGGAGTATGAACAAAACTATGATCAGATAGCTCGCGTCTATCCCGATTTTTTCAAATAATCCCATTTTTTTTCCAATCTGTATGTCTAACATTATATCTTCTTATAATAAAGTTGTTACTTACTTCTTCTTTAAAATATCATTCTGAGCATAGCGAAGAATCTATCCCCCTGTAAATGTCATTAAGAAAACTCCATCAACGTTTCCCTAACAAAATACGGCTCCGCTCCTCTGTGATTTATGGCCGTCTAGAACGTATGTTCTTTTTGTACTGCCGTTTTATCTCTTAATAATATCAAAAATCTTCTCAAACTCGTCGGCTGAACTGAATTCAATAACGATTTTACCTTTGTTCTGGCCGTTTTGCTTAATCTCGACTCTTGATCCGAGTATGCTTCTTAAGTTTTCTTCATATTGTGAATATACAGCATCACTGTCAGCTGATCTCTTGCGTACTATCTTTTCGGTATGATTGTTGAGCTGCTTAACCAGCTTTTCTGTCTCACGGACACTGAGCTTTTCATCTATGATACGAGTTGCAGTGTCATACTGAAGATTACCGTCAGTGATCCCGAGCAATGCTCTTGCATGTCCGCCGGTGATAAGTCCGTTTACTACCAGATTCTGTACTCTGTTGTCAAGCTTTAACAATCTTAAAGAGTTGGTAACTGCTACTCTGCTCTTTGATACTCTCTCAGCTACTTCATCCTGCTTTAAGTTGAATTCCTCGATCAAAGCCTTATATGCATATGCTTCTTCTATATCATTCAGGTCTTCTCTCTGGATATTCTCTATAAGGGCTACTTCATACTGCTCGTTTTCCGAAAGTTCCTTTACTATTACCGGTACTTCCTTCAGCTTTGCAAGTCGGCATGCTCTCCATCTTCTTTCGCCTGCTATAATCTGATACATCTTGTCCTTTTTCTGTACCAGTATAGGCTGGATAAGTCCGTGCAGTTTTATAGACTCCGCAAGTTCTCCTAATGCATCCTCGTCGAATTTCTTTCTGGGCTGATTAGGATTGGGTTCTATCATATTTATATTGACCATTGTCTCTGCATTAACTATCACCGTTTCCTTTATAGGCTTTTCCTCCTTGGGTGCTGCCACGATAGGTTCAGATGTAGGGATCAATGCACCCATGCCTTTTCCAAGTCCGAATTTGGAAGCTGCCTTCTTTGCCGGTACAGGCTTTACTTCCTTTATTTCCTTTGTCTCCTTTGCTGCAGCCTTTACTGTATCTTTTGTTGCAGGTTTTACTTCTTTGGTTGCAGACTTGGTCACAGTCTTTGTTGTAGCATTCTTATTCGAGGTCTTTGCGGTTGCTTTAGTTGCTGTAGTTGATTTGGTTGTTGTCTTTGTAACTGCTTTCTTGGTAGATTTAGTTGCCATTGTTATATAATCCTGCCTTTCTAAAATATGAACTCTGCTAATAAGTCTACACTCGTATATAAGATTTGTCAATATTAAAATGAATGTTTCATGTGAAACATTCTAAAGTACGATTATTAATGTCGCATCATCTTCTATGTGCTGTCCTAAATGTTTCACATGAAACATCTTCCTGATCAACAGTCTGAATATGATATAAGTATTTTATAACACAGATTCGGATGTTTCACATGAAACATTTGCTGTGCTGTTAATCGAATTTTTTCGATAAAGATAGATGTTTCATGTGAAGCATTCCTGTTGTGTGCATTTAAGCATAAGGTTTGTTAAAGTATATGCCTGTCAAATAATTGATTGTTATCTCGGTATAATGTTAGTCGCGTTTGTAAGTATATGCTATGCGGCAGGTTTATTAAATATGTTAACCTATTACTTCAAAACAAATCATATTATATCTTATATCTTACTCTATTAAGACAAATGTTTCATGTGAAACATCCTGGTATACAAACCAAAGTCATCATAATATTCTTTGCGCGTTCATATTGTTTCACATGAAACATTTTTGCAAATATACTATCACATCTTTGTTTTATGTTACGTTCAATGTTTCACATGAAACATCATCAAATAAAAAATCCGAATGTTTCATGTGAAACATTCGGACGAAGAGTAGTGATGTCTGTAAGTCATTATTTCTTTTTAAACAATCCTTTAAGCCCCGATCCTTTTTTCTTATTGTCATCTACAGGTTTAGCTTTCTTCTTATCATTTTCAAGCACTTCCAACGTCAGATCATCATAAGCTTCAGCTCCGGCCGATTTCTTATCATACAGACATATTGGAAGTCCATGACTAGGAGCTTCTGCAAGTCGTACATTTCTTGGTATGATAGTTGCAAATATATTCTGCTTAAGATTTTTTCTTACATCTTCAACCACCTGGAGTGAGAGATTGGTTCTGGAATCAAACATTGTGAATACTACGCCGTCCATGACGAGATCAGGATTAAGTCTGTCACGTACAAGATTGATCGTGTATAACAGCTGGGATAATCCTTCTAATGCATAGAACTCGCACTGTATAGGAACTATTACTGAATCAGCAGCTGTCATGGCATTTACTGTAAGCACATTCAGTGAAGGAGGACAGTCGATGATGATATAATCATAGTCATCTGTAACTTCCTTTATCTTTTCCTGCAATATGTGCTCCTTGTCCGGAAGTCCTATGAGTTCTATGTCGGCTCCGGCAAGTTCTACACTTGAAGGAACAACTTTTAAGGAATCTATGACGCTGTCCTGTATACAGTCTTTGATATCACATTCACCGATTATCATCTGGTAAGTACTGTTCTTTACCTTACGCTTATCTATACCGAGTCCGCTTGTACAATTACCCTGGGGATCGCAGTCTATAGCCAGGACTTTCATCCCGTGTTGTGCAAGCGCAGCAGATAAGTTGATAGCAGTGGTAGTTTTGCCGACTCCGCCCTTCTGATTTGCAATGATGATTATTTTTCCCATACCTTATACCTTTCGTTCTCCATATTGATGAAATATTTCTGTTGCCTACTATATATTGTTTTTTAGGCTTTCGATTCCTCTCAAAACCTTTGAAAACATTTAGTTTTTCGGTTGGTTAACCTTCTTCTCTATATATAGTGGTGTCTTAAAAGGTTTACCCCCACCTCTTGGGTATTTATTATCTGTAGACTTTATCTTACTTATTTTGATCAAGAATCTGCCCGAATCAGCATCCGCTTCGTTACTTTCTTTTTTTATCTCCGGGTCTGTCTCTGCTGCAGGTAGTACAAACTTATATGTCTCTGCAAGTTTTCCGCCGAGCACTTTTATGGCCCTGTCTGCACTTTTAAGTTCTATATCCCCCTTCATCCCTTTATAGGCTATGAAGTATCCGCCTACTTTACAGAATGGAATTGATAACTCACACAAAGGGGTAAGCTCAGCTACAGCCCTTGATACTACTATATCATATTTTTCACGATAATCAAGTTTTCTTCCGAATTCTTCGGCACGTCCGTGCACGGTAACTATTTTCTTTAATCCGAGATCTCTTATAACTTCATCTAAAAATACAAGTCGTTTCTGTAATGAGTCAAACAATGTTATGTCTAACTCCGGGAACATGATCTTTAACGGTATCCCGGGGAATCCTGCACCGGTCCCGATATCAATGAGAGAGTAGTTCTTGTCTTTTAAGTCGATCACCTTTATTATGGACAGGCTGTCCACATAATGTTTCATGACGAACTCTTCAAACTCTGTAATGGCGGTCAGGTTCATGACTTTGTTTTTCTCTACGGTCATCTCATAGAACTTTATCAGCTGATCCGTCTGAGTATCATCGGGTGCAAAACCAAGAATTTCTGTGAATTTTTCTTTTATATAGGTAGCTTTTTGTTCCATCTGCTTTTTATACTCCATACATGGGTCTGTTTTTAAGAGAAAGCTTTCCAATCAGAGACCCATTCCGGTGATTGATAAGATTTTTCGTTACGGTCTGAATGACACTTTTCACAATTTCATAAATACTACCAGCACATTGATATCGGCAGGTGATACTCCCGATATACGGGAAGCCTGCCCGATGGATACGGGACGGATCTTCTTCAGCTTTTGTCTGGCTTCGATCCTGAGTGAAGGTACCTTATCGTAATCAAAGTCAGCGGGTATTTTTTTCTTTTCAAGCTTCTTGTATTGCTCTACCTGTTTTATCTGCCTGCTGATGTAGCCTTCATATTTTAATTCGATATTAATCTGGTCGGCTATTACTTCATCTATCTCCGGTCTGTTTTTATCTATAGGAGCGATGAGAGCGTAGGAGAGTTCCGGACGGCGGATGAGTTCAGCCAACGTGATACCTGAGGTGAGCTCTGTGCTGTTAAGCTCTCTAAGTAAGGAGAGTACGTTTTCGCTCGTACCTACACTGGTGTTTTTGAGTCTCTCTATCTCGGCATCGATTATCCGCTGCTTTTCTACGGTTTTTTCGTAACGTTCTTTACTTAAGAGTCCTACGCGGTATCCGTATTTGGAAAGTCTTAAGTCCGCATTATCCTGACGGAGGAGAAGTCTGTACTCCGCACGGGATGTCATCATCCTGTACGGCTCCTGGGTCTCTTTTGTTACCAGATCATCTATGAGTACTCCGATATATCCGTCCGAACGGTCGAGTACTAAGGGCTCCTCACCTTTAAGCTTCAATGCTGCATTTATGCCTGCTATTATGCCCTGGGCTGCGGCTTCTTCGTAGCCGGAACTTCCGTTGCTCTGTCCGGCGCTGTATAGTCCGCTGATATTTTTAAATTCCAGAGTGGGGTAGAGCTCGGTGGCATTTATGCAGTCATATTCGATGGCGTATGCGTTTCTTACTATCTTCGCGTTTTCAAGTCCTGGGACTGAACGGTACATTTTGTACTGTACATCTTCAGGCAGACTGCTCGACATTCCGGATATGTACATCTCATTGGTGTAATTTCCTTCGGGCTCGATAAATACCTGGTGCCTGTCCTTATCTGCAAAACGCATGACCTTGTCTTCTATGGAAGGGCAGTACCTGGGGCCGACTCCCTCTATGGCTCCCGAGAAAAGAGGAGAGCGGTCGATATTTTCCCTGATGATCTTGTGGGTATCTTCGTTGGTATATGTAAGCCAGCAGGATACCTGCTCTCTTGCGAGGTCCTCGGAGTTATTTTTGAACGAGAACGGTACTATCTTTTCATCACCGAACTGCTCCTCCATCTTGGAAAAATCGATACTTCTCTTATCTATTCTCGCGGGTGTACCTGTTTTAAACCTCCTTACCTCTATGCCGAGGTCGATCAGGGACTGTGTGAGATTGTTTGCAGCAGGAAGTCCGTTGGGTCCGGTGTACTTGCTGACCTCTCCGTAGATGCATCTGGCTTTTAAGTACACGCCGGTACATATGATGGCCGCCTTGCAAGGGTAGATATTGTCGGCAGTGGTCTTTACGCCCGTGACCTTTATCACATATCCGGATTCCTTCTTATTATTATAAGAAGAAACTGCCTCGATTTCTTCGGTCAGTATCTCCGATACTTCGTCCTGACGTACTGTGAGGTTGTCCGTATTCTCTAATATTTTCCTCATGGATGCAGAGTATTCTTTTTTATCGGCCTGTGCACGAAGTGAGTGTACGGCAGGGCCTTTTGAGGTATTTAACATCTTCGACTGGATAAATGTCCTATCGATATTCTTACCCATTTCTCCGCCTAATGCGTCCACTTCGCGGACGAGATGTCCCTTGGATGTGCCGCCTATGTTCGGATTGCACGGCATCATAGCGATACTGTCCACACTTACGGTAAATACTATGGTTTTTAATCCCAGCCTGGCACAGGCAAGCGCTGCCTCACATCCGGCATGCCCCGCACCTATGACCGCCACATCATAATCTTCGTACTGCATATCTTGTTCCTTTTTGTAATTAATTATCTAAATCTTAATTCTTTTTATAGTATTGCCATTCTATGAGTATTGAAAATCCTTGTATTACAAAGATCCTTCATCGTTTCACACAACAAAATGACATTTAGCATCTTTTTACAGATTAGCGTTTTACTTTCAAGCGGATCTTCTGCTTTTTTATATGATTGTCTTACTTCCCCATACAAAAATCTTTGAATATCCTGTCGGCTAAGTCGTCCTCGACACTTTCACCGATGATGCTGCCGAGTGCCTCGTATGCGTCCATCAGGTCTATAGTCAGGAAATCCTCGCTTACGTTCTGATTTATGCCGTTTATGCAATTGTCGACTGATTTTAGTGCCTTTATTAAGAGCTCGCGGTGTCTTTCATTTGTGATGATGACATCTTCACTATTGTTTATACTACCGTTGTAGAATAGTGATTTTATCATGTTTTTGAGCTCTTCGATACCTTCACCTGTTTTGGATGAGAGAGTAATATGGGCTATTTCTCCTGCGGATCCTAACCCGTTTTTCCCATTCTCCATAAAAACTCCGTTTTCCGCCAAAAGGTCACTTTTATTATATACTACAATTGTCTTTTTGTCTTTTATTTCTTCTAATATCTCTCGGTCCTTTTCGCCGAGGCCTTCTTTTAAGTCCACGACATACAGGATGAGGTCCGCGTTTTCCGCTTCCTTTTTTGCTCTGTCCACACCGATTTTTTCTATCACGTCTCCGGTATCCCTGATGCCGGCTGTATCTATGATGTTCAGCACTACATCACCGAATACCACTGTTTCCTTTAACACATCCCTTGTGGTACCGGCTATATCGGTAACTATGGCTCTTTCTTCATCGAGCAATGCATTAAGTAGAGAAGACTTACCCGCATTCGGAAGTCCCAATATGCATGTGTTTATGCCTTCGTTGATCAGCCTGCCCTCATCGGTTGTATCCACAAGCTTCTTTAGTTTTTTCTCTATATCCTCAAATTCGCCAAGTGCCTCGTCGGTAAATCCATCAAGGCTTATATGCTCGGGATCATCAAGCGCCGCCTCTATGTATGCGGTCTTTGATATGATCTTTTCGCGGATCTCTATAATCTTATCCTTTACGCTTCCTTTAAGCTGCTTTACGGAATTCTTCAATGCGAGATTGCTTTTTGCGTTGATGATATCTATTACCGCTTCAGCCTGGGAGAGGTCTATCCTTCCGTTTAAAAATGCCCTCTTGGTAAACTCTCCGGGCTCAGCGAGTCTCGCCCCGTTTTTAAGCACGATACCCAATATCTTTTTTGTCACCATGATACCGCCGTGGCAGTCTATTTCTATGACATCTTCCTTTGTGTAGGAATGAGGTGCCTGCATTTTTAAGAGAAGTACTTCATCAACTGTTTCTCCAACAGCATACTGCTTTTTTACATCCCCTCCGGCTCCCTGCCCGTTCGCTATGTCCGGTTCAGCATCTTGCGACTTATCCACATTATCAACACTATTATTCTTATCAACAATAAAGCCATAATTTACCGAAAAATTGCCCATCTCGGCGATTTTCTTCCCCGACTTACCAACAAAAATATCATCGGCTATCCTAAAAGCTTCATCCCCGCTTATACGGATAATGTTGATACCGGACCCCGTAAGACCCGTACATATGGCAGCTATTGTATCATTACTGTTTAGCATATCTGACCCTTTTTCTTCTTATATTGCCGCATACTGCGACGCCTTGTTTTTACATACACTTCGAGCAGGGCTCGTGACGGGTATGCTCCCGATGCAAAATGCCTTTGGTGGCATTCTTGCTCGGGATGCTGCCCGGACAGAGCCCCGCATAGTCCCTGGCATTCTCTCCCCGGCCCAAGCCCGACTAAGTCCTTGGTCCACGATGTCCCAATCCTGTTTTTCCTTACACTTCGAACAGGGCTCGTGACGGGTATGCTCCCGATGCGAAATGCCTTTGGTGGCATTCTCGCTCGGGATGCTGCCCGGACAGAGCCCGACTAAGTCCTGCACCGGATACTACCCGGACAAGAGCCCGACAATAAGTCTTCGATATATCAACCGCAGAACCGTCCCTCCGGTTGACCTCCGATTGATTCCTTGCACTTCGAGCAGGGCTCGTGACGGGTATGCTCCCGATGCGAAATGCCTTTGGTGGCATTCTCGCTCGGGATGCTGCCCGGACAGAGCCCGACATAGTCCTTGGCATTCTCTCTCCGGCCCGAGCCCCCAAGAAGCTCTTGAAAAAAAGGCCGCCGCATATGCGGCAGCCCCATCAGTTATACATTTTCTCCTCTTTCAGCAGCTGCTTTTGCTGCAGCCTTTGACTCTAAGTATTCTGCATAATCTTTCTTATAATCGGTACTGTAATCCTTTGTATCTGCACCGTATTTTTTATGGAATTCACGGCTGCTGCTGATTTTCTTTTTGTTATTATTTGTACCAAACTGTTTTCTTCCGCGGAACTTCTTGTCCGGGATGTATACACCCTTCTTTAAGGTTACGATAACCTTTCTGAAAGGCTCTTCGCCCTCACTGTGTGTCTCAACATAAGCATCGCCCTGGAGACAGGAGTGGATGATCCTTCTCTCGTAAGGATTCATGGGCTCTAAGGAAACATTATGTCTTGTCTTCTTTACCTTGCTTGCGATGTTCTTTGCCAGGTTCTCTAAGGTTTCCTTACGTCTTGCACGGTAATTCTCGGTATCCATCTTTACCTTGATGTAGCTGTCGCTTTCCTTGTTTACTACCAGGCTTGTAAGATACTGGAGTGAATCAAGTGTAGCTCCTCTTTTTCCGATGAGCACGCCCATCTCGTCGCCTTCAAGGTCTATGTCGATCTCGTCGTTTGACTCGGTAAGTGTTGCCTTTACATCAGCTTTTACACCCATAGCCGAAAGTACTTCGTTGATGAACCCTGTTGCTACTGAACAGATATCCTTCTTCTTTAACTTTACGAGTATCTTTGCGGGCTTGTTGTTGAATAATCCTAAAAATCCGTTGCTTTCTTTTTCTACTACTTCGTATTCTATCTGGTCTTCTGTGACATTTAATTCGGAAAGAGCAGAAGATAACGCTTCTTCTACGTTC
>ODAI010899437.1_pt1 | contig 11426 bp, 9 predicted proteins | sample 1539321 | NCBI WGS metagenome assembly ODAI01 (sample SAMN02144231, study PRJEB22623) | gut metagenome | biome: sheep rumen | host: Ovis aries | place: New Zealand
TCAAACGGCTTCGGCATGCTCGCCAACGCGGACCTGAAATTTCCGTCGGTCACCGATGCCGGCGGAAGCGAGATCGAGCTCTCGAACGGCCGCTTTGTGCCGCTTCAGATGTCCTCGGACAGAGCACTGCGCAAGGCTTCTTTTGAAAAATACTACACGAGGTACAGTGAGTTCAAGAATACTTGGGCAGCGCTGTATGACGGACAGGTGAAGCAGCAGATCTTTTACGCCCGCGCAAGGAAGTATTCGTCCACGTTTGAGGCCGCCGTCGACGGCAACAATGTGGACCCGTCTGTCTGCGACCGCCTGATCGACAGCATCCGCGGCAAAATATCATACATGCACCGCTATGCCTCCCTGCGCAGGAAGATGCTGGGTGTTGACGAACTGCATATGTATGATGTGTATGTACCGATCGTCGCCGGATACGACAGGAAATTCTCTTACGAGGAGGCCAAGGCGATCTCCCTGGAGGCGCTGGCACCTCTCGGTGAGGACTATCTGTCTGTCGTGAGAAAGGCCTATGAGGAGCGCTGGATCGACGTGTATGAGAACGAGGGCAAGCGGTCAGGGGCGTATTCCTCCGGCGTTTACGGCGTGCATCCGTATATGCTGCTCAATTATACCGACACGCTGGACGATGTTTTTACCCTGGTCCATGAGATGGGACACTCCATGCATACCTGGTATTCCGAGCATGCCCAGTCACACCTGAATTCCAAATACAGGATCTTCGTGGCGGAAGTCGCTTCTACGACGAATGAGATCCTCCTCTTGGAGTATCTGCTGGCCCGCGCTGATGATCCGGGAGAGAGAGCTTATCTTCTCAACCATTACCTCGAGTGCTTCAAGGGAACGGTCTACCGCCAGACCATGTTCGAGGAATTTGAGCGCAGGACCAACGCGATGGCGGAGGAGGGAACACCTCTGACGGCCGATGTCCTATCCAATCTCTATCTGGACCTGAACAGGGAGTATTTTGGCAGTGATATGGTGTCGGATCCGCTGATCGCTTACGAGTGGTGCAGGATCCCGCATTTCTACTACAACTTCTATGTGTATCAGTACGCCACGAGTTTCGCAGCCTCCGTCGCGATCGCGCACCGCATTCTGGAGCAGGGCGAAAAAGCCGTGGGACCGTACCTGGAGTTCTTAAAGAGCGGCTGCACGCAGGACCCGGTGAGCCTTCTGAAGATCGCGGGCGTGGACCTGTCGACTTCCGAGCCTGTGGATGAGGCGCTGGAAGTCTTCCGGAGCGTGATCGAGGAGATGGAAGCGCTCAGTGAAAAGATCTGACGAAGACCGGATCCGATTTAATCCGGAGTAAGCATTTGATTTAATTTTGAGAGAAACTTTGAGTGAAGATTTTCGATAAGACACAGGGGATTTCCGAGGAGTCTCCAAAACTGAATGATCCTCCGGCCAAAGCGGTCAACCCGATCACACACGGGGTGATCTGGAAGCAGCTGCTTCTCTATTTTGCCCCGCTTCTGGCATCTTCATGCCTGCAGCTTCTCTACAACACGGCGGACACGATCATCGTGGGCCGCTTCGTGGGAAAGATCGCGCTGACAGCTGTCGGAGGCTCAGCGGGCCAGATCTATGCGATGGTCACGGAATTCGTGATCGGCGCGTCGGGCGGCGCCTGCGTGATCCTTTCCCAGGCCTATGGCGCCCACAATAGGAAGCTTCTGGATGACGGCCTTCACAATGCGGTCGCACTGGCTCTGGTAATGGGCGGATTGTTCACTGCCGCAGGGATCGCGCTGGCAGGCACGGCACTGAGGGCAGCGGGCGCACCGGCTGAGACGATGGCGGGATCGATCCTCTATCTCAGGATCGCCTTCGCCGGCCTGATTCCCAATGCACTTTATAACATGGGCGCCGGCGTGCTGCGCGCTGTCGGAGATGCCAAAAGACCGCTGCGGTTCCTGATGATCAGCAGCGGTCTCAATATTGTGCTGGACCTGATCTTTGTAGCCGTGCTGCGGATGGGCATCGGGGGAGCCGCGCTGGCAACGGTCATGACGCAGACACTGAGTGCGGTTCTGGTCCTGCGGACGCTGATCAGAACGGGAGGACGCGATCCTCTTATGCCCGGACTTGACCTCCACCGCCTGCGCCTTCAGAAGAATGTTGCGTTCAAGATGCTCCGCCTGGGAATACCGCTCGGGATGGAGACACTGATGTACACCTTCTCCTGTGTGGTGCTGACCTCGGCCGTCAACACGTTCGGTACCGATACGGTCGCGGCTTACGCGGGATTTGTGCGCATAGAATCCTTCTACTGGATGCTGGAACAGGCTTTTGCCGTCTCGATCACGACCTTTGTCGGTCAAAATATCGGCGCAGGCTTTGGGGACCGGGTCCGGAGCGTGTCCAGACAGGGCGCCGTGCTCATGTATATCTTCATGGGAGCGGCGATCGTGATCATGTACACGGGCTGCCCTGTATGGCTGGGACTGTTTACGACGGATCCCGAGGTGCTCAGGATCGGTGTCTCCATGATGCGGTTCCTGCTGCCTTTTTATATTCTGTATATTCCGAACGGCGTGTTCTTCTCGACGCTGCGCGGTTTGGGAGATTCCCTCAGGCCGACGCTGATCACGTTTTTCGGCGTCTGTGTGCTGCGGATCCTCTGGGTGCTCGCCGTATTTCCGAGGTTTCCCTCGATCGAGGCCCTGCTGACCTGCTTTCCTGTGTCCTGGAGCGTGACTGCAGTCACATATGCGCTGTATTACCGGTGGTTCATAAAGAGGAACGCGCTCAGCGGCGCAGCACAGTCAATAACCAATAACCAATAATCAATAACCAATAAATATTGATCAGGCATCAATTCAGAAAAGAGTGGTGATCATGCTGGATTCTCTGCGGATGGCATTTTCTCTGTATTCAATAATCCCGGTCCCGCCGGCGGAATGGAATGAAAAGAGCATGAAGTACTGTATCTGCTTTCTGCCGCTGGTAGGCGGTGTGATCGGCGCAGTGCAGTATATGGCCTTCAAGTGTATGGCCATGCTCTCTTTCGGCGATCTGTTCAGGGGAGCCGTGTTATCGGTCCTGCCGGTCCTGATCACGGGCGGGATCCATCTCGACGGCTTTCTGGACACTTGCGATGCGATCCATTCTTACGGAAGTCGGGAGAAGCGCCTGGAGATCTTAAAGGATCCCCATGTGGGCGCCTTCGCGCTGATCGGGGGATGCGTCTGGTTCGTCCTTTGGCTGGGCGTGTGGGCGGAAGCAGGAGAGCGGGAGATACTCCCTATGTGCCTTATTTTCGTTCTCTCACGCGCCATGAGCGCATACGCGGCGCTCACATTCCCCAAAGCCAGAAAGGACGGGATGCTGCGGGGGGAGACAGATCCGGCAGCGAAGGGGGCGTCCACGGCGATGGCAGCAGCAAGCGTCCTGACAGCTGCCGCGATCGTACTGGCCGGTCTTTTATCCGATCTTTTTACTCCCGGCAATGTTATTCCCGCAGATGGTCTCCGTGCAGGCGGCACGGTCCCTTTTTCGGGTTGCATCTGTGCGGCTGCGTCAGTAGTGCCGGCAGCTGCCGCACTCATATACTACCGCAGAATGTCGGAAAAGCAGTTTGGTGGAACGACCGGAGACCTGGCGGGCTGGTTCACGCAGGTATGTGAACTGGCGGCAGCGGCGACGGTCGTCGTGATGTCGCACATTTTGGGGTGACCGGCTGTAGAGAATGCTATTGAGAAGCAATGACACTGTAATTAGAGGTTCGGCATGTTGACACTGGTGATCGGCGGAAGTGCCAGCGGAAAAAGTGAATATGCGGAGCAGCGCGTGTTGTCTCTGGACGGCGCCCGGATCTACATCGCGACGATGCAGCCGTACGGGAAGGAAGCGGAAGAACGCATCCTAAAGCACAGGCAGATGCGAAAGAACAAAGGATTTGAGACGATCGAGTGTTATACCGGCCTGCAAGATTTGAATATTCCGCCCGGCAGCAATGTGCTCCTGGAGGATCTGGGAAATCTCATGGCCAATGAGATCTTCAGCCCTGAGGGCAGGGGGGCTCGGGCAGTCAGAGATGGAATCGATGCGCTCATACCGGACTGCGCCCACCTGACGATCGTGACCAATGAGATCTTCAGCGGGGGGACGGACTATACGGAGGAGACGCTTCACTATATGCGGGAACTCGCGGCAATGAACCGGTATATTGCGGCGCGCGCGGACCGGGTCACAGAGATCGTGTGCGGGATCCCCAATAGGTTAAAATGAGTTCCCAAATGACTGTAATAATGCGTTAATGAAACGACGAAACGAAGCCGAAGGCATAAACTGCCGGGTGGAGACGGGCTCGGAGGTGCGCCCATGATCTTTGTGACGGGACCGCTCTTTGCGGGGAAGCAGACATATATCCAGAATGCGCTGGGATGGACAGGAGAGGAGTTTGCGGAGAAAGGCATCCGCGATGTGCAGGAGCTGGCGGCTGCTGCAGTGAGCGAGCGGGCACCTGAGGACCATGAGGAGCGCATGAGGCGCCTGCAGAAGCTTGCAGACGAACTCTCCCGCGCGGAGGTGGTCCTCTCGACGGAGACCGGAGCCGGCGTCATCCCGGTCGACAGGAGGGAACGTCAAAAGAGAGAGGCGGCCGGAATCCTGAGCCGCCTTTTGGCGGAGCGGGCGGATCTGGTGATCCGGGTGACATGCGGACTGCCGCAGTTCCTTAAGGGCTCGGGGGAGGACATCGGTGCATACAGACGAAAACACTCTGAAAACGGATAGTTCGACAACGAATATGCAGACAACGGTATTTCTGATCAGACACGGCAGGACGAGAGATAACGAGGAGCGCAGGTACAGCGGCAGGGGCAGCGATCCGGAGCTGTCCGCGGAAGGCAGGCGGGAACTGCTGGAATACAAGCGGGCAGGCGTCTACAGCGAGATTGAAAGAGAGATTGAAAGAGAGATCGGCAGAGAGATCGGCAGGGCGCGGATCTATACCAGCGGAATGGCGCGGACGGAAGAGACGCTGTCGATACTTGCAGGTGACGATGTGTGCCGCAGGATCCGTCCCAACCTGTGCGAGATGGATTTCGGCGTCTTCGAGGGGAAGACGTACGAGATGCTCAGGGATGTCCCGGCTTATCAGGAATGGATCCGGGGAGATAATGAGAGCAACCTGTGCCCGGGAGGGGAGAGCGGATCTCAGATGAAGGAGAGGGTGCTGAGGGCTTACAGTGATATTTTGACAGAGTCCGGACAGTGCAGTGAAGGATCGGTCCTGATCGTGACGCACGCAGGTCCGATCGCTGCGATCATGGGATCATGCTTTTCCCATCTCTCAAGAAACAGGTATGAGTGGCAGCCGGCCTGCGGCAGGGGGTACAGGATCAGGTACCGGGAAGGGATGCCGGTCTCCTTCGAGCCCGTATAATTCTGCGTCAGCAGATGATTTCGTTGTTTTGAACAAAAGTGTGGAATTATAGCATAAAGATTCATGCAAAAAGCTTGGAAAGGTAGGGCTATAGCTTGTATTTATAGGGCAAGCTGATTATAATTTACTCAAGTAAAATGGTACAGGCATAAATTATTTCAAATAACCTGTATCTGCTTTAAGCATCAAATGCTTAAAAATACAAACCGGAAAGGGGAAATTTTCATGGCACGGTACATTGTCAAGAGAGTCCTTCTGGCGATCGTCAGTATATTTATCATCTGCGCGATCACATTCTTTGCAATGAATGCAATACCCGGAGGACCCTTCAACTCAGAAAAGGCACTTTCGGAGGCCACCAGGCAGGTTCTGGAGCAGCGCTACAATTTGGATAAACCTGTCCCTGTACAGTTTATTCTGTATCTGCGCAATCTTTTGCGCGGAGACTTCGGCGTATCACTGAAAACGGGACGTGATATCGGCGGCACGCTCATGTCATGTTTCAAGGTATCTGCGAGGCTGGGTCTTTCCGCAGCAGTACTTGCGGTGTTCTTCGGTATTATTCTCGGATCTTTGGCGGCTCTGTACCGCAACGGCCTGATTGACCGGATCATCGTATTCTTTACAACGCTTTTCACGGCAATGCCGTCCTTCGTTTTCGCGACATTCCTGATGCTGGTCTTCTGTATCAAGTTAAAGGTCCTGCCGGTCTGGGATGCATCGAGCAAATCGCTCATCCTTCCCGTGATCGCGCTGATGGCATATCCTATGGCGTACGTCACAAGACTGACCAAGACTTCCATGCTGGATTCCCTTGGCCAGGACTATATCCGCACGGCCCGCGCCAAGGGTGTTCCCATGACCAAGGTGATCTTCAAGCATGCGCTCCGTAATGCGCTAATCCCCGTGATCACGTATGTCGGTCCCATGCTCGCATATATCCTGACTGGATCCCTGGTCGTCGAGAATATCTTCACCATCGGCGGTCTCGGACAGCAGTTCGTCAAGTCCATCAATAACCGCGACTATCCGATGATCATGGCTACCACGATCTTTCTGGCAGTCGTCATGGTCATCTGCAACCTGTTAAGTGATATCGCTTACAAGGTTGTTGACCCTCGCATCACTTTGGACTAAGGAAGGCAGGTAGCTATGGAAACAAAGAAAAATCCCTTAAGCATGCAGATCGATCCTGCGCTGTTCGAAGCTGCAACAGAAGATGAAAAGCGTCAGGCGGACGTCATGAGCGAATCTACCACCTTTTTCAAGGACGGTATGAGAAAACTCATGAAGAACCCTCTGGCAGTAGGTTCCATCATTGTACTTATACTGATCGTGATCACGATCACAGTAGCACCGCTGATCGTCCCCTATTCCTATTCGGACATCATCAAGGTCAACGGCAGGCGTGACAGGACCAATAAGAACCTCTCCGCGTTCGAGTATTCGGAAATGGAGCAGAAGTATATAGACGAGGGCGGTAAGGTATTTCCCCATATCCTGGGCACGGACTCCCTGGGACGCGACTACTTTATCCGTGTGGTCTACGGCGCGAGGATCTCTCTGATCGTCGGCTTGTTCGCGAGTATCCTTGTCCTGATCATCGGCGTCATATACGGGTCCATCGCCGGGTACACGGGAGGGCGAACGGACCTGATCATGATGAGGATAGTGGATATCATATATTCACTGCCTGACATGCTGATCATCATCCTCCTGTCCACGGTCCTGCAGCCGATCCTGGAAAACAGCAGCAATCCGATCGTCAGCGCACTGGGAACCAATATGATCTGTATCTTCATCGTATTCGGCCTGCTCTACTGGGTCGGTATGGCGAGACTTGTAAGAGGCCAGATCCTGACGATCAAGAACAATGAGTATATCCTTGCGGCCAGATCCATAGGCGCTAAACCCGCCCATATCATTCGCAAGCATATCATTCCCAACTGTATTTCTGTCATCATTATTACGACAGCCCTGCAGATCCCTTCCGCGATCTTTACGGAGAGTTTCCTGTCCTTCATCGGTATGGGTGTCAATGCCCCCATGCCTTCTCTGGGATCTCTTGCAAACTCTGCTCGTGAAGGCCTTCAGACCTACCCTATGCAGCTGGTCTACCCTGCAGTCCTGATCATCCTGATCGTTCTGTCCTTCAACCTTCTCGGCGACGGTCTGCGCGATGCGTTCGATCCCAAGCTCAGAAGCAAATAAGCACAAGGCGATTGATGAAAAAGAGTGTTTACAGTAGACGGTTATCAAGTAGAAGAGAGGAAAGCAGGTAATTATGAGTGCAAATACAGAAAATCATACACCGCTGCTTCAGGTCATTGATCTTCATACTTCCTTCAAGACCGATAAGGGTGAAGTGAAGGCAGTCAACGGTGTTACATATACTCTGGAAGCGGGCAAAAGCCTCGGCATTGTCGGAGAATCCGGTTCCGGTAAATCCGTCTCCGCCTATTCGATCATGCAGATCCTGGACGGAAACGGCCATATCACGCAGGGAAAGGTGCTGTTCAAGGGCGAGGATATCACCAAATACACACCCAAGCAGATGGAAGATTTCCGCGGCAGGCACTGCGCCATGATCTTCCAGGATCCCATGACGTCGCTCAATCCCGTCTATACGGTCGGCAACCAGATCATGGAAGCGATCACCACACATAACAAAGTCAGCAAGGAAGAGGCCAGGAAAAAGGCACAGGAAATGCTGGAGCTGGTAGGCATCAATGATGCGCCCCGCCGTCTCAAACAGTATCCGCACGAGCTGTCGGGCGGTATGCGCCAGCGCGTCATGATCGCTATGGCGCTGGTATCGGAACCTTCCATCCTGATCGCTGATGAGCCCACTACGGCTTTGGACGTCACGATCCAGGCACAGATCCTGGAACTGATGATGGAACTCCAGAAAAAACTGGGAATGGCCATCATCATCGTCACGCATGACCTTGGCGTCATCGCCCAGATGTCGGATGAGATCGTCGTCATGTACGGCGGCCGGATCTGCGAGCGAGGCACGGCAGAAGATATTTTCTACAATCCCTGCCATGAGTACACGAAGGGACTTCTTCGTTCAATTCCTTCCATCAGCAATATGAAGAAGAAACTGATCCCGATCGCCGGTACACCGATCAACCTCCTGAACATGCCTAAGGGATGCGCTTTCTGTTCCCGTTGTGACAATGCCATGAAGATCTGTCTGACACAGGTCCCCGAGGAAGTCCGGATCGATAAGACGCATCTGGCCTCCTGCTGGATCAATATCAGAGACAACAAATATCTTCATGAAGAGAAAGCGGAGGTGAACGCATGAGCAGCGAATATTTAGTGGAAGTCAGGGATCTGAAACAGTATTTCCCCATTCGCACAGGCTTTATGAAGACGACACTTCTGAAGGCTGTCGACGGTGTCAATTTCGGCATCAAACCCGGCGAGACGTTAGGGCTTGTCGGAGAGTCGGGCTGCGGCAAAACGACGGTCGGCCGCACGCTCCTTCGCCTTTATAAGCCGACAGGCGGCGAGATCTATTATGACGGAAACCTGATCACGGATCAGAACATGATTCAGTATAGACCCAAAATGCAGATGGTATTCCAGGATCCCTATTCATCCCTGGATCCCCGTATGACGGTCGAGGAGATCATCGGAGAGCCGCTGGATGTACACAAGCTTTATTCCAACAAGGCAGAGCGCAGAGAAAAGATCCTCGGCCTCATGGAGCTGGTGGGACTCAACGCAGAGCATGCGACCCGTTACGTCCATGAATTCTCCGGCGGCCAGAGACAGCGTATCGGTATCGCGAGAGCGCTGGCGGTCGATCCCAAGTTCATCGTCTGCGACGAAGCGGTTTCCGCTCTGGACGTATCCATCCAGGCGCAGGTCATCAACATGTTTGAGGAGCTGCAGGAGAAACTGGGAGTGGCGTATCTCTTCATCGCGCACGATCTTTTGGTCGTAAGGCATATATCGGACAGAGTCGCCGTCATGTATCTGGGAAGAGTGGTGGAGACGGCGGATTCGGATGAGCTCTATGAGAGTCCCATTCACCCCTACACCCGCTCGCTCCTGTCCGCGGTGCCGATCCCGGATCCCAAGATCGCCAAGAGCTCCAAGAGAATCATTCTGGAAGGAGACGTGCCCAGTCCTCTGAAGATGCCTTCGGGCTGCGCGTTCCGCACAAGATGCCGTTTTGCGACGGAGAAGTGCGCGCAGGAATGCCCTTCCCTGACGGACAGAGGAAACGGCCATATGGTCGCCTGCTGGAATGCATGAGAAAATCATGAGTTAAGACTTTTTGCAAAATACAGGCGAAATTCACGGTGGAACGTAGTATAATAGTTGAGGTGTGTTTACCGCAGCGTCCGAAATGCTCTTTCAGGCAGAAGAGGCAGAACGGGGCAGGCGGCTGATACATAAAAAATTACAAACAGCAGCGGCTTCGGGATCCTGCCGGACACGCTGCAAAAAACAAAAGGAGGAAGTTTATGAAAAAACGCGCATTAGCATTGATCCTTTCCGTTGCTACTGCTCTTACACTGCTGACTGCCTGCGGCGGCGGAAGTACAGGCGCATCATCCAGCACGGATGCTGCCGAGGAGCAGACTGAGGAAGCAGCAGATGATGCAGCAGAGGATGCTGCGGCAGAAGATGCTGCGGCAGAAGACGCTGCAGCGGCCGGCGAAGCGGCAGAAGCTCCCGGTGAGGCCGTGCAGTCCACCATTTATCCCACTCCGGAAGGCGTCACCATCAAGGCGATGGCAGAGGGAAGCTCTGCTCCCGATTGGAGTGAGTACGAAGCTCTGATCACCGAGATCAAGACCACAACGGACGTTGAGAACCGTGTAGCTCTGATGCACAAAGCGGAAGATATCCTGATGGAAACCGCTGCAGTCATCCCGATCTATTATTACAATGACCTGTATCTGCAGAAGGAAGATGTGGAAGGCATCTACTCCAACCTGTTTGGATTTAAGTACTTCCAGTTCGCAACCCTTCCCAGAGATGTCCTGAAGATCAACCTGGCTTCCGAGCCCGCAAAGGTAGATCCCGCCCTGAACTCTTCCGTTGACGGAGCATGCCTTGCAGTCAATATGTTCGAGGGTCTCTATACTTATGATGCTGAGGGACAGCTTGCTCCCGCTCTGGCTGAGAACACTGAGGTCTCCGAGGACGGCCTGACCTACACCTTCACGCTTCGTGACGGTCTTAAGTGGTCCGACGGCACGGATCTGACAGCGAAGGATTTCGAGTATTCATGGAAGAGAGCAGCTGCTCCCGAGACCGCTGCAGACTATGGTTACATGTTCGATGCGATCGCGAAGACAGATGACGGTTCTCTGGATGTCACGGCATCCGAAGACGGCAAGACCCTGACCGTAAAACTGGTTGCTCCCTGCGCATATTTCCTTGACCTCGTAGCATTCCCGGCATACCTTCCTGTTCCTCAGGCACAGGTTGAGGCTGCTGAAGGCTGGGAGACTAACCCCGGCGCATGGGCATCCGAGGCAGGATTCGTGACCAACGGTGCTTACACCATGACAGCATGGACTCACGAGGAGTCTATCGTTCTTACAAAGAATGACAATTACTACAGAGCTGACGAGGTCACCATCCCCGAGATCGACCTTATGCTTTCCGCTGATGACACAGCTATCCTGTCTGCATACAACGCAGGCGACCTTGACTTCGCGGACACAGTTCCTACAAACGAGATCGCTTCCCTCAAGGACAGCCCTGACTTCCACGTCATCGACAACCTTGGAACATACTATGCTGCATTCAACGTAAAGAGCCCTATCTTCGACGGCAAGACTGTTGACCAGGCGATCGCTATGAGAAAAGCTTTCGCGATCCTGATCGACCGCCCTTACATCGTTGAGACTGTCGGCCAGACAGGCCAGAAGGTCGCTACTTCCTACATGCCTGCAGGAATGGAAGACGGCAACGGCGGCGTCTTCAAAGAGAACAGCGCAGCTTACACATTCCCTGTCGAAGACGGTTATTATCCGGAAGAAGTACA
>ODAI010331471.1_pt1 | contig 11425 bp, 11 predicted proteins | sample 1539321 | NCBI WGS metagenome assembly ODAI01 (sample SAMN02144231, study PRJEB22623) | gut metagenome | biome: sheep rumen | host: Ovis aries | place: New Zealand
AGTAAATAGCAACCATTTCTGTTTGTTGGTCATTGCCTACACAGCATGCTTCTTCGTATTTTCTGTGTAACCAAGTCTTTGACCATTTACACGGGAAATAAAGTATGGGTCTTAGTATTTTCTTAATTCTTCCATTAAATGAATATTGATTTTTCTTACGGTTATAATAAATGTCTATACTTGACAAGTAGGCTCTGCTATATTTATCTATTGTCTGTTTCTTTTTTATCTGCTCTTTGTCAGAATCTAAAATACTGTCTAAGGGGAAAATATCGATAAAGATTCCTTTGTCATATCCGTCGCAAAAATGTTCTTTCTCTTCTGGGAAAATAGCAGTTGTCTGACTATTACGAAGTTTGGAAAACCCCCTGATGGAGCCACTTTCTGTATATTCATTCTGGAACACGTATGGCTTCTTAAACTCTTTGGGCCCCACTTCGCAGAGTTTGATATAGTCTTCTCGGAACATTTCGATATCTAAATCATCATCCCAGGGTATAAACCCTTTATGCCTCACAGCACCTAATAATGTTCCTCCAGAAGCAAAGTAACGTATGTCGTATTTCTTGCATACTCGTTGAAACTCTGCCAACAAATCCAATTCTACAGCCCAGATTTCCTTCATCTGTGCTGTAACTGTGTGGTCGCATCTAACTTCTTCGTTCAAAAATCCTTCTGGAAGTTTTAAATTTAAATCTACCATATTATTATTCTTTTACTCGCCCCGAAGCTACTTTATAATCATAACTATGTAAACCTTCCTTACGGAAATCTATATGATAACGTTCCAGTACCTCATGGAATATCTCATCGTATTTTGGAATGAATAAATCCTCTTTGGCTTCCATCTTGGAAATGATTTCTTTTGCCAGAGATGCCGTAACATTCAGGTCGGTTTTCCCTTGGTTAAAGCTGGTACCGGCAATGGAACCAGGTGAAACATTCAGGATACGGTTGCTCGTTCCAGCCTTTTCCAATTCCACATTTACACTTTCGATAAAAATCTTTAATGCTGCTTTTGTAGCACCATATAGCGAGAAGAAGGGAGACGACATAAATCCGGCAATGCTTACCATTACACCGCAATAGAAATCCTCTTTGCTGAGTAATTTGTTATAGAAATGCTTGATGATACGAATCACGGGAATGGTATTCACGTTGAAATAGGTGGCTATCATTTCTTCTGGTATATCTTTGAAGAGTGCCAATCGTCCGAAGCCTGCCGTGATGATGAGGCCATCAATATCCTGGAATTGGTCAAAGATAGTAAAGTCTTGAGAGGTCAAGTCAAACTGCACACTTTCAATCTTCTCATGCCGGAACTCTTCTGCCAATTCAGCCTTATCCACCACATACACTTTCTCCGTCTCAGTTCTCTCTGCCAACACATGCGCCATGGATAACCCAATCCCATTTGCTCCTCCTACAATCAATATTCTTTTCATAAACCTGAATCTTGAAACCTGAATCTTGTCATCGTTTTCTACAGAAAAACGCTTTCAGAATTAATGAATGAAAGAAACGCGCAAAGCGCATTTATATTTCCATAAAATTCTTGCGTTCCGCAAACTGTTGCATGATATCTGCCATTGCGATACTCTCTTTACGGCGCAGACGGGCAGAAGAGAAACGATGGTTGATGATGCATGAGATAAACTCCTGAATCTCATAACGCAGTCCTGCGCCATCCCATTTATAGAAGAATTTTTTATTCTGGTTCTGATCCTCAAAACGGAACTCATAATAATCCGTCAACCACCATGGGGCAGGCACGTAAGCATAGCCTTTAGTGCCTGCTATTACAAGGTTACCTTCCGTCTTTACGCCTAATCCCAACTGGAAAGAGCATACTCCATGAGGATAACGAATCACGCCACGTGTATAGATATCAACGCCATTCTCCATTTTTGAATAGAGGTTGATGTTTGTATAATTGATACCCATCAGGCGGATAATGGGCAGCAGCGGATAAGAGCCCAATTCATTCATCGAACCGCCTGCCTGTTCCGGATCTAACTCACGGGTGAACTTATCCCCCCAAAGTTTTGATTCTGATGCATTGATATCCACAACATCTCCAATGAATCCACTCTTAATCATCGTAATGAGATGATTAAATGCTGGAGAGAAGGCCGTCTTATTGGCTTCTAATAGCACAACGTTGTTTTGCTCTGCCAATGCATACAACTCCCGTGCCTCATCACCATTCAGCACCAAAGGTGTTTCGCATAGCACATGTTTTTTGTGCTCCAATGCATATTTCGTTAGTTTAAAATGGCTGAGATGAGGCGTGGCTATATATACTGCATCCACCCGTTCCATTATCTCGTCAAGTAATTGGGAGACGTGGTTGATTTGATTCTTCCAGGCAAAATCCTCAGCAATACCTCGGTTTATATCATAGACATCCACCACTTTAACGGCATTTACTACCTCGCATTCCGGAACAAACCGTTGAGCGATGCGTCCACATCCAATGATACCGATACGGATATCCTCCTGCATTTCTTCCCTCAGCATCGTAGAGGAAATACCTTCGGTTCGTGGGAGATACACCACCTGGCAGTATTCGTTCAGGTAATCGAACTTCCCTTCCCAGTCGGAACCAATGGCAAAGATATCCACATCATATTTCTGGATATCGTCAATCTTTTGCCCGAAATAATCTTCAATGACGATTTGATCTGCCAACCCAGTAGCTTTTACCGCTTCTACGCGTTCCAGAACATTGTTCCTAACGTTCAGTTTCCCACGATCACGGTCAAAGTTATCATTGGTAACACCTACAATCAGGTAGTCCCCTAATGCTTTTGCTCGTTTTAGGAGATTGATATGCCCTTGATGAAGCAAGTCGTATGTTCCGTATGTGATAACTTTTTTCATTATATTTGATACCTTATTGTTTTTACAAAATAAACATTATAGACTTGTCCGCCGCGAATGGTTATGACCAAATGGTCTTTATACCACGCTATCCCTTCAGGTTCTCCGGGTATTCCTATTTCGTTTAGATCTATTATAAATATGTTTTTATGGTTTATCAAATCGTAAATGCACAATTCTCCATTATTCGATCCTCCTCGGAGTTGAAACAGTTTATTATTGTATATTGTAGCATCTTGAGCAACTTTGTCGGCATTGATATCAAATTTGTCAATAACGTTATTGCTGTTTAGGTCGATAGTGTCTTTATCGATGGTATATTCTGGTAGCTTTATTCTTGCAACTGATCTGATACCGTCATGCGTATGGGAGACATACATCACCCCATTTATGTTGTCGTTATTTGTTATGGCGTTTGTACATCCTGTGAAAATAATCTGTTGTACTTTCACCATTGTGTATAGGCTATCCTTATTGATGATTCTATACACGGAAGTCATATGTTTTCCACTGCTATGTTCTAAATAGAGCAAAGGAAAAGGGTCATCTATATCATACTGTAAAGGTCCAAAGTCGGCATTATTACAATGTAGGGTGTATTCTCCCTTTTCTCTTTCAATAGTGAAAGCGAAACTGTTATCATCAAGGTTGTAGACTTCTATGCATTCACCATAATTATGTGTTTGAAACAAAAAATTATTGCATATAGCAATTCCTTGAAAAGTGTTTTTGGTCTTTTTTTCTATAACAAATGACTTTTCAACAACAATATTATCATAAGATAATTCACAAAAATCCGTGATTATCTCTTTTTTGTTTGCATACTTAATGGTATCACCCTCTTCGTTAATGACTGTTTCTAAAGGCTCTTCTAAAAAATAACTTGTTTCTTTTCCGCATGCTGTAAGGTACAAATTAAAAGAAACAATAAAAACAAATATCAAGAATTTGAATTCTTTCATTATTGTTAAATGATATACAAAAAAATTAAACCTCGAACATAGATTTATTGGGGAATTTTTTATCAAATTCCAAGTGTAAGATTTTTTTTATTTCTTCAACGTCTTCCAGTTTACAATAAGGGGTATCATTTAGACAAAGAGATTTAACTCTATTGTTTTGTAGAGCGGAGACAATATTGTTTAGATTTTCTTTTTGTATTCTGATGCTAAAGCCAGAATTCAGTTTTACAGGGTAAAACTTGTTTGTTGCAAACTGCCAATAGCGAAAGAAATAAGGATTTAGAATAGCTTCCTCTCTAAATCTCGTACAACTCTTATTCAGCATATCAGGTTCTTCTATCCATGCTTCGTTTAAAACAGATTTAAGGAAAGGCTGCTCATAATGCCTCCATTTAAAACCGATAAATGTATGACTTTTTCTTAAATAACAACTTAATAATAAAGAATTTTTATCCAAATGTGGTCCGAACCATCTTTTAAAAGATTTATGTACCGTATCCCATCGATTAAAATGCCCGTTGATAACACCTATATTTGTAAACACAGAGGTATAGATTCCCATCTTGTAAACTTTATTATAACTAGGCACATTGAATATGGTTTCCGAATTATTATCGCACGGCAATCCCTCTTTAAAATAATATTCAGGACTAACGGGATTGTTTATATAGGAATCATCATTGAAATAGACAAAATGTTCTGAAAGACCTGGTATTTTATTCATGTGTAACTCAATAGTACATGAGTTAAAAGTTGGCAAAAATTCTTGGGGGATGTAGTCGGAATGTTTTATTAGAACAAGCTTCTTGCATTTTTCGTTAATCCAATCAGGAAACTTTCCGTTTGTGACAAGAAAAACTTTATTTACCCAAGGAGCATTTTTTTCTATTGCGCGAAACCAATAGCGAAACAAGTCCCAATCGCGGTAACGCGAGTCAGATTGGTCCCCTTGTAATCCTAACCCCTTATATTTCCTATATTCTTTTTGCCAATTCGGATCACTAGAATCCAGCCAGGTAACAACAAAATCTATTTTATGTTCCATAATATTATATTTTTATATTAAATGAATTTAATATATCTAGACAGTAATGAGATGAAGGAACGACGGTAACTTTTCTTATCTTATATCGTTCTAGTTTATAAGGATCTTTGTCATGAGCTATATCTTTAATAAAGTTAGTTAATTCATTATAATTGTATATATGATGACCAGGCATATATTCTAATGGGTTATCAAACACAAAGCCACGAGCTTCTTTGTATAATTCATAGTCATCTAAAGTGAATGCAATAGGCTTGTCCATAAGGAGATAGTCAATAGCAATAGAGGAATAATCAGAAATAAGGGCATCACTTAAAGCAACAATTTTATATAAAGGTATGTCATTTATATTAAGAAAATCATTAGTCAGGATCTTTATATTTTTGAATATATAGAAGGGAATGTCATATTCTGTTTGGTAGGGGTGAAGTTTAATTATCAGAGTAATATTATTATCGTAACAAACGCTATCTAACCCCTCCCAATCTTTTATTGTATAAACAATAGGGAAATTGCTAATACTATTAGTATCATTATGTTTTCCATTTTTGTCATTTCTGAATGTCGGCATCCATATAATCATTTTAGAAGAATCTTTAGCCATAAATTTTTCTAATAGCTTATTTGCTTTAGGATCTTTCTTCAGCAACCAGTCGTACCGTGGATACCCTTTTGCCAATATATATTTTTCATCAACATTCCAGAAATATGCCTTTGTTTTAATAAAAACCTCACCAGGAACTAATGCCAAATCAAATCTTCTTGTTTTAACATTGTCATTGCTTGATCTGTCTTTATACCCACATCCATGCCATAAGCGAATCAACAATTGTCCTTTTCGCTTTTTTTCAATAGGTAGAATCATTTCATGAGTACTTAATAAATATTTGGCAGTATATAATATTTTCAAATATTTAAATCTTTGAAGCCCCCTATCTTTTGATGACGAATAAAAATGAATGGGTAGATGTTTATACTTCTTGCAGATAGAGACATCATTAACATCAAAACATATTGTGTATTTCTTTGTATATCCATTTTCAATCAAATATTCAGCTAATGCACGGGAATTGTCAGAAAAATCAGGTTTACTTTTGAAAACAATAAGCGTTTCATTTATCGGTAAAAAAATTTTAACCCATCGAATATATAGGTTTACTATTAATTGTTTAAAATGTTTCATAAAAATTATCCTTCTATCTGATTTGACATTTCATCTCTAAGCATCGTTGATGAAACTCCTTCTGTGTGTGGCAGGAAAACGACTTCGACTCCAATTTTGGCGAGATCTTCCTTTGTCTGCATCCATCTTGGATTCCCATACCAGTCACTGCCTATAAAGATGGCATCGAAATGAATCTGCTTGTTTATTATCTTTTTATCAAGTGTGTCCACGATGATGCACTCATCTACAGCTTTCAAGTTCCTGATAATTTCTGCACGGTCGCTTTCTTTTATCACCGTTTCCTTATGCTTATACGTCATGACCAGTTCATCGGAGTTTACTCCCACAATTAGGTATTCACATTGTTCTTTGGCCCTATTTATTAAATTAAGGTGGCCTATATGAAACATGTCATAGACACCTTGGGTGTATCCAATCTTGTATTTTTTCATCTTTGAATGAGAGTATCTTTTTTGTTATTTGACAAAATATAATCAATGAAATGGGTTGGTGAGAATTCTCCATTGTAATGATAGTCAATAGGCTCTCTTGTTTTTACCCATTCTATATCAATATTTTCAATTGAGGAGAATATTTTCATCCATTTGGGATTGAAAAAAGGGAAGTTCTTAATGTTCGTATTATTAGTTAGCAGTTTTTTGTTCATGGTTACGGCTTCAAAATAACGCAGTGTCGCTCCATTTTGTCCTTGTTGGCATATTTCTATAATGCAGTTACTATCTTGCACCTTCTCGAGAATTTCGTCATATGGTTTCCACCCATGATAAAAGTTTGCACCAGGTAATGGGGCTGGTATCGTATTGCCAAAGGGCATTAAGTCAAACATGCATTTTACGCCTTTTGATAAAAGGAAGTTGTATGTATCATAAATTGTGTTTTCACGTTGGCCTTTCAATCCTCCTACGAAATATGCATCGTTTGTAGCTTCTTTTTTTTCGGGAATATGATGTGATGAATAATAGCAAAATCCTAAATATTTATATCCATATTTTTTTGCATCTTCTTTATCAAAGGTATAGATACAATCCCAATCAAATAGTTTAATCTTAGGACGAACTCCTAGCATTATAGGAGATTGAGCATTAATGGAATTAATCAGATACAAAATGATTTTAAGATTTGGGTTCATCTGTCTGCATTTTTCCAATTCTGAGATTTCAATTACATTCAAGGCCCCGTCTATGATTACAAGGTGTGAAATAGTTGGGACAATCTTGAATAAATCAGAATAATTATAATAAACATACTTCCCTGGCAAAATCCCCAAACGCCTTCTTGTACCCAAGTAAATTCGTCTTAATAAGGATTTCTGCTTAATCATTGTTGATCTTAATATGACACGAGAATCATTTTCAAGATCATTCCAAAGTCCAAGATGATGATTAGTTCTTCCGTAAAGCAGGAGTACTCTATTATTCATATCGTAGTGTCAAAGTTTGGTTAAATATCTTTTCGTCACAGGATGACTCTTCAATAGTCCTTACCATCATCTAAAAAATATGATTTTTATTTTTCTCAAAAATTTGATAACCGCAGACTCGAAAAAAGAATCTCTTTCTCTCTTAGTATTTAAATATCTTTGATACAATAATAGCTCTTTACTTACAGCATCTCGGATAGCCTGTTCCGGATTTTGTTCAAATAATGGCTGAAATACATAATAGTAATAACATAACTGCAATGATTCATAAAATCGGGGAGACCGTATTTCAGCACTACTTAAAGAATCTTTGTGTATCCGATATCCAACTGTTTCTTTTTCAAGATAATGAAACCTTATACCTCTTTTCAAAGCATTTATCCATTTTGGTTTGTCTTCTAAAAATGGTATTCGTTCGTCGTGGCGTAAACCGATATCGCGAATTTTCGCCATATTGTAGAAAGCCGTGGATGCAGGAAGACAGTTTTTGTATTTTATCCGCTCATATTGCTGCTCGGAATTCAAATTAAAAATGGAGAAATCAAATTTTTTCATATATTTCTCGCATTCTTTTTTCCCTACCCCAAATAATCGAGGTCTTGAAAAAACGATTATTGCATCTGGCTTCTCACTAATATACTTCAAATTGTCTTCAATACAATTAGGTAACAAAATGTCATCGCCAGCTACCTCTTTTAGCCATTCTGTCTCACATGCATCCCAATCGCGATTAGCATTAGCGGAAACGCCTGTATTATGTTCTGGAACTATTATTGTTGTTTTAATGAAACGTTCTTTATTTTTGTTTATCCAATTCTTACACAATTCTATGGTGTTGTCCGTAGAGCAATCATCGCTTATCTGGAGAATTAAATTGGGATAAGTTTGTGCCTTAATACTCTCCAAAGTCTCTAAGACGTACTTTGATGAGTTGTAAGTCAAAACTCCTATTGTGACTACTAGCTCTTTCATATAAAAAGTGATATCTATTTTTTAGAATATCAGTGAAACTCATTTATAAACGTTATAATGATTTCTATCTCTTCTGCCGTTATTGTCGGTCCAATAGGCAGACTTAATTCTTCGCAAGCGATCTTTTCAGTAATAGGCAGGGACATAGTGCCCCAATCTTTATAGCATTCCTGTTTGTGGGGTGGAATCGGGTAGTGGATGACGGTTCCTATTCCTTTTTCATTTAAGTATTCTTGTAATTCATCACGACGTTCACAAAGGATGGGGAAGAGATGGAAGACATTCTGTTCTTCTGGCAGAGTGTCGGGGAGAGTAATCAATGGGTTGTTGATGCCGTTGACATACAACTTCGCCAAATCCTTTCGGTGCTGGTTGTCCTGATCAAGGTATTTTAGCTTGACATCAAGGACTGCAGCCTGTATCTCATCGAGGCGGCTGTTGCGACCGGTATATTTAAAGACGTACTTTTTCTGGGAACCGTAGTTTGCCAATGCACGAATGGCCTTTGCCAGTTCTTCATCGTTAGTGGTCACGGCACCACCATCTCCAAGCGCACCAAGGTTTTTGCCAGGATAGAACGAATGGCCCGCAGCATCGCCTATCCCTCCTGTACGCTGAAAGGGTGAATTAGAACTTGGAACTTGAAACTTGGAACTTGAAACTGTTGTCAGACATCCGTGAGCCTGAGCATTGTCTTCTATGAGTTTTAGGTTGTATTTCTTGCAAAGCGAACCGATTTTTTCTGTGTAAGCATTGCGGCCGTAGAGGTGGACAATGCAGATAGCTTTAGTCCTTGGAGTGACGACTTCCTCTATTTTGTCGTCGTCTATTTCAAGGGTGTTTAACTTCGGTTCTACAAGTATCGGTTTTAATCCATTCTCGGTTATTGCGAGTATTGTTGCGATGTAAGTATTAGCTGGTACGATGACCTCATCGCCAGGATTCATCACCCCGAGTTCTATGTAAGCGCGGAATATCCAGATGAGGGCATCCAGTCCGTTGGCACAGCCGATGCAGTATTTTGTGCCAATATACTTGGCGAAGTTTTCTTCGAAACGATCGTTTTCCTGTCCCTGAAGGTACCAGCCTCCGTTAACCACACGGTTTACTGCTTCGTTAATCTCTGCTCCATGAAGAGCTGTTACGTCTTTAAGACTTAAAAAAGGTATGTTCATAATGAATATATTCTACATTTGGAATTATGAGAATTGTATTTGTTTTTTACTAATCTTCTGTATTGTTCTGTCTAAATAACTAACAATAGGAACTGTCACTATTTTCGCAATTTTATCATAAATGATACTACCTACAAAAATTAACAGAATTACCCCCCCATTGTTAAAAGATACAAAGAATATGTGTTGTTTGTTAATGCCGCGTTGTCAAAGTTGCGGAGCCAGCTGAGTATAGGATTATTGACATGAATGATATAGACGGCAAATGTGCTTGATGCAATCCAGTTAATCCATCGGTTATAATATACTGTTTTTGCAAATATCATAAATAGTGAGCAAGTTGCAATGACATTAAATGGTGAACTATAGGAGTATGCGTATATGTCAAAAATTGTGTATAAACATAAAATAGTTAAAGTGCTCAAGATATAACAAGTGAAATACCTTTTTTTGCTTATCGCGAATAGCTGTTCTTTATATAGATATAGTGTTCTTCCTATCATATATATTAACATGAAGTGTATAAAAGAATAGCCTCCCATGAATCCTAAATCCTTATCATGCAAATAAAATTCAAAATAGATTTCAATGCCCCAAAATAACAGAACCCATAAAAGAATTTTCTTTCCTAATTTATCGATAAAAGCATTTAAAACAGGAGAGAAAAACATGAGCAGTAGATAGCATTCGACAAAGTATCCGCTTCTGGAAAAAGCCATGAACCTTGATAAAAACTGCCTGATAGAGAATGTTTCGCCCAAATAGACACTTAATAGATAGAAGGGAATGGATATCGAAATCAGCAACATATAGATATTCAATATGGATTTCCATTTCAGTTTCAAACCAAAGTATCCAGAAATTAACAAGAACATATTCACACAGGTACAAGTAATTGCCTGTATTGTGGCCTGTGAGATTCGAAAAACGCTTATGTTCGTTTCGTCAAAAACGCTAGGAATACCTCCAACAAGCCATCCGTTGCAGTGAACAATCACCACAAACAGCATTGCTATAATGCGATAAAGTTCTATGCTTGAATTTCGCATAAGTTGTTTTATTCCTTGACTTTACGTACAAATCTCGCAGGATTGCCCATCCAAAGTTCACCTGCAGGAATGTCTTTTGTTACGACACTACCGGCACCAACCATTGCACCTGCACCAATAGTGATACCAGGAAGAATGGTAGATCCAGCTCCGATAGTTGCTCCCTTGTGTACTTTAATTCCAAGAAGTTGCCAATCTGGGTTTTGCGAACGAGGATACTTGTCATTAGTGAAAGTGACGTTTGAACCAATGAAAACATCATCTTCTAATTCTATTCCATCCCATATCTGAACACTACATTTGATAGTGCAACGATTGCCGATAATCACATTATTCTCAATAAAACAGTGAGAACAAATATTGCAGTTCTCACCTATTTTGGCATTAGGCATCACTACACAGTATTGCCATACTCTTGTAGATTCTGGGATGTTCTTGCACTGAACGTCAGAAAGTGGATGTATCATAATGCCTTGTAATTCAAATATTCTTCGTAATTTCTAATATAGTCTTCTGCATCGTATTTTTCACTTGCTAGAACCAAGCAAACACTGCCAGAAGAGAAATCGTCGAGGGTCCTCCAAATGCCAGGAACTACATATAGCGCCTGATAGGGACGGTTGAGCATAAATGTTCTTTTTACTTTTCCGTCATCTAAAGTTACGGTGAAACTGCCACTTACAGCAATGATTAGCTGGCTTAATGCTTTATGTGCATGGCCACCACGGCTCTC
>ODAI011098284.1_pt1 | contig 11425 bp, 15 predicted proteins | sample 1539321 | NCBI WGS metagenome assembly ODAI01 (sample SAMN02144231, study PRJEB22623) | gut metagenome | biome: sheep rumen | host: Ovis aries | place: New Zealand
CACATAGCGGAGGCGTGCTTTAAGGCGTTCGGAAAAGCTCTGGATGAGGCGACTTCATATGATCCGCGACTTGGAGATGCGGTATGGTCGACGAAAGGCAGTCTCTGATGATTGTCCCCTTTCTTTCACATTTGTAAAACGATAATGACAGCATATGACGAGACAAAAATATAAAATGTGGAGGCTAAGATATGAAAGTATTTATCAATTTTTTGAAAAAGCAACCGTTTTTGTGTGCGGTTCTGGCAGTGATTCTTGCGATGGCTATGGGATTCTTCCTATACCTGATTTCAGGCGAGAAAACACTGGACTGCTGCGGTGACTCGACAGGATATGTAATTAGAGTCCTTACACCATGTCTGATTTTGCCTGCAGTAATAGGGTTAACGGGATTTTTGGGATTTTTTACAGATACGCCGATTCGAAGTAACTGGCCGGTTCAGCTTCTGGCCGGAGCTTTAGAGATGCTGTCTGTAGGTCTTTTTGAGGAGATATTATTCAGAGCTGTCATAAATGACGGTATCATGTATCAGTTCAGGAACTTTAAAGGGGTATGGATCCTCTGTGCGCTCGTCAGCTCGCTCGTGTTCGGATGGGTGCATGTAATGAGTGCCGATGTATCGCAGCCGCTTCTTATGGCACAGGCTCTTCTGAAGATCATTACCTGTGCTCAGTTCGGACTTTGCATGTTGTTCTTATACTGGAAAACCAGGAACATCTGGGCGTGCGCGCTCGTACATGCTCTGTTTGATTTCATGCCGGGTTGGGCAGAGTATATACTTGATGTCCAACAAGAAACGAATAATTCGTATGTCGCCGCGGGCGAGTCGGGAGTGTTCGTCATGGTGTTCTATTTAGTTGAGGCAGCAGTATTACTTATTGCGATGATTCAGATTTACCGCAAGGTAGTAAAGACGATTGATTTCGAAGAATTAAGAAAAACCTGGTAAATTAGAAAGGATATTTACAAGGATCCGGTGGAAATGTGTAGCTGAGAAAAGGGCTGCCGCACAAGACAAGGTCACTATACAGCAGGTATTTGCAAATGCCATCTGCTGTAAATAGTACCATGCCTTTTGCCCGTGCGGATTAGGGAGCATTTGAATCGCTAAGAAAAGCGGCATAGCTTACAGAGATGTAGGCTATGCCGTCTTTTCTTGTTCATCGGGAATTTCTACTGCCCCGATGAAGTTCCAGTAGATGACTATCGTTTGCTTTTTCGTGCGCGTGCCGGGGACCTTTTCCGGCTTGAGGACCTCGATCTTCTCCACGAAGGACCGGATGATTTCTGCGGTCAATTCCGTGATATCCGTGTATTTCCGGACCATGCCGATAAAGGAATCCACATTCAGCTGATCCTCCTTTGCGTCATTGATGAACTGATGCAGTTCCTTTACCCTGCCTTCGAGGGTCTGCTGCTCGGCCTCATAGGAGGTGGTCAGCTTGACAAAACGGTCGTCGCTGATCTTGCCTTCCACATATTCCTCGTAGAGGCGCTGAATGAGGCCGTCCAGCTTCCCGATGCGCTCCTCTGCCTGCGCCAGTTCCCTGTTCGAGCTCCGCAGCTGCCGGTTAATTTCCGTCTCGCTCTGCTTGGTAACGAGCCGGACAAAATCATCCTCATGCTCACGGGCGTAGGCAGTGATGCGCTTCAGTTCCCGGAGCAGAATCTCCTCAACCTGAACATTGTGAATCTGGTGGGGTGTACAGCCCTTGTGCTTACGGTACTTGGCGCAGACGAAAATTTCCTGTTAATGGGTTCAGCCTCTATGACGGACCTGATATAGCTTGGAGCCGCAATCGGCACAGAACAGCATACCGGAGAGAATTGGCATTTCGCCCATCGGAGTCCACCTGCGTCGGCCATCCCGGATGCGCTGGACGATATCGAAGGTCTCTTGATCAATGATGGCCTCATGGGTGTTCTCGAACACAGCCCATTCGGACGGATCATTGGCCAGCTTCTTCTTGTCCCGGAAGGATTTCGTGTGCGTCTTGAAATTGACCGTGTGCCTAAGAAACTCCTGTCTGGTGAAGATGCGCGTGATCGTTGTATCATCCCATGCGTAGGGACTGTGGCCATCCGACCGGGCAGGAAGTGTGATGCCGAGCCTCTTGGCGTGGTAGATCGGGATTTCGATTTGCCGTTTCTCCAGAATGGAGGCGATCTGGGAGGGACCGTACCTGGCAATGCATAGACGGAATATCTCCCGGACCACCTCTGCCGCTTCTTCATCCACGATCCAGTGGTTTTTATCCTCCGGGTCCTTCAGGTAACCATAAGGTGGATTTGTGCATAGCGGCTTCCCGGCATTACCCTTTGCCTTGAACACAGCCTTGATTTACCGGCTGGTGTCCTTGGCGTAGAACTCGTTGAAAATGTTGATGAAGGGCGTCATGTCGTTCTCCGTGTCGTTGATACTGTCCACACCGTTGTTGATGGAGATGAAGCGGATATCATGAGCCGGGAACACCATCTCCGTGTACATACCGACCTGAAGGTAATCCCTGCCGAGGCGGCTCATATCCTTGACGATGATGATGCCGATTTTTTCCTCGTTTATCATATCTACGAGCCGTTGCCAGTCCGGTCTGGAGAAATTCGTCCCACTGTAACCGTCGTCCACGAAATACATCGTATTCGGGAAATTATGGTCATCAGCGTACTTTTTGAGGATGGCCTTTTGATTCACAATGGAATTACTCTCACCTTGAAGGTCATCGTCACGCGAGAGCCTGCAGTACAGGGCCGTGATCTTGTCTCCTGCGATAGAGGAAGACGGTCTATATAAAGTTGTGTTCATATTCATGAAAAATCCTCCTTTCCGACCGTCTCCAAGCGGGTACTCTATATTCGCTCTCTATCGCAGAATACGCAAGCTATTCCGGACAATTAGTTTTTAACAGACTGATAACTTTTCCGGACGACGGCAGTGCTGTCCAGCACCAGCCTTTTGACCTTGTCATAGGCCGTTTCCTTCGCCGCATCGCTCTGGACCGAGATGACTGTGAAGGTCGTATTGCCAATGGTCATCTCGCTGCAGCGGCAGGCCCGGTCCTTATAGGTTGTGATGGCGCTGTCCATTACTGTCCCACCTTCAGGACCTTCACAGCCTCCGGGCGGATCAGCAGGCCGTCGAGATACTCAACACCGAGATATCCCATCTTGCTCCCTGTAATGTAGTGCTCAATCAGGGTCCGAACGGTCAGCGGCATACGGTCGATGATGTAATAGTAGGAGAAATCACCGAACGCCACCGGCTTACCGCCAGAGGGCATGAATTCGGAGATGAGGACCGGCTTGCCGAGAACCGTGTCGCTGTTCTGGTTCCAGAGATACTGGCCGTTCTGGTCCTTCAGCGTTTTCAGCTTCAGCGCCGTCTCATCGTTCATGAGCCACATGCCGTTGCCGCGATAACGCTTATCCACGGAGAAGTACAGGCCCATCACATCGTTGAAGGAGATATCCCCGGATACGGTAACGCCGGTTTCGGCCCAGCGGTATCGTGCAGGATGCCCTTCGGCATATTGCTGCCGGTCCCGTTGATGAAGGCATCCTCCTCGGCCTTGCCGGAGCCTTTTGCAAACTTCCCGATGAGGTAGCCTTCCAGATCGAAAGCTGCCTCGTTGACGATGTCCAATTCCAGAGATGTGATAATCGCCAGCTTATGGGAACGCACACGTTCCTTCGGACCGAGGGTGTCATTGCCCGTGGGAATCGGATCATTCTCCGGGACCCACTGGGGCTGGTCATCCATATCGCCCATCCAGAACATCCCATCACCGACAGGACCGGACATCACCGTACCGATCTGACGGAACAGGTTCATGTTTTTCAATGCGGCGGAGAACCGGGATGCCGTCTTGGCAGGGAGCAGATAGGTCCCTCCGTTGGCACTGATCTTGGCCTGATCCATTTCGCCATAGGCCAGTTCGCTGCCGCGCATGGCATTCCAGACTGCCTCATGGTAGCCGGATGTCATAGCGGCATAGGTTTTGTTGAGCATTTCATTGCGCATATTGTTGTTCATAATCGTGCCCTCCTTACAGGCAATGGCTGCAAATGTATACAGCCTCTTTGTTGTAGTCGATGTAGTGTTCCAGCCGATTTCCACAGCGGGGGCAGGAGATTTCGACCCGGACCGCATCCCCCTTACGGAGATGGAAGAAGTGGGGCACGATCTCCTCCAGATATGGTTTCTTGTCACGCTTCAGCTGCGCGTCCGACATGGCCGGGATCAGCGCGACCTTGTGCCTTTCGGTATCGTCCATGTCGATGATCGGGTAAAACTGGGTGGCGTGATCGCCGGGGACGCTCTTGTCGATCATGCGCGGCCTCCGTTCAGGCGATTGCCGTCCAGATCATAGAAGCGCTCCCTGCAAAAGCGGATGGCCTCCTCATAGGTCTTGAAAACCACACAGGAAAAGCCGTACTGGACCCTCCACTTGTAGTGGGGCGCGCTGTTGCCCTCGGAGAGAGCCACAGGTTTTCCACTCTTGGTCAGGAACAGATTGACACATGTGAAATCGCGGGTGGAAAACATACTCTTGTCGGCCTGTGTGTAGACAGGCTTTTTCTGGTAAATGAATCTACGGATCATGTTTTTATCCTCCAAGTATGTATTCCCCGTTGTGGTACTGTATTAATCACTCTACGGCGGCTGAATAGCAAGTTATATCTGAGCATATTCCGTACAATTATTCTGGCCGGTATTTGTTCATATTATTAGGCGGCCACACGGAGGATGAGTCCGCGCAGCCGCCAGAATATATTTCGTTAGGAGGTAGATTTCTTCACTTTTTCGTGATATATTGAATGGCGTATGATGAAGTGCATTTTCTCGAAGGGAGGAGCACGATGGCTGTAACATATAAGAAGCTGTTTCATATGCTTATCGACCGGAACATGACACCGGCCCAGCTGCAGCAGCAGGCCGGATACAGCGCAAACATCTCTACACGTCTCCGCAGGGATTATTACGTGTCCCTTGAGTCCGTGGAGAAGATATGCCGGGTACTTGATTGCAAGGTCGACGATATTGTAGATTTCATCCCGGATGAGCCGGAGCAGAAATAAACCGCTTATCCATTACAAATACTAATCCGCCTCACGTGCAAGCGTTATCTATCTTGTGAACATGCTTATTGCAATGGAGATGATGCTCACAGAGGCGATTCCCAATAGAGGAGGCAATGGGAATGGCCAATCTATCACAGCAAAAACGGCAGCGGATGCTGGAATTCCTGCAAAAGCTGCGTGAGGAGCACAAAGACGATGACAGCGTCCTGATCGCCCTCGGCGAGATCGAGAGCGAACTGAATGCGAAGAAGTACGGCCTCGTGTGGGAACAGCACGAAGAAGCTGTCGATGTTCAGATGCGTACCCAGATCCCCGTGTTCACGGAGGATGCGGAACGCGAGATTACTGCCGTCCCCGGAGGCGCATACAATTTCCTGATGGAGGGCGACAATCTGCATAGCCTCCGTCTTTTGGAAAAAACACATAAGGGCCGCATTGACGTTATATACATTGATCCCCCCTACAACACAGGAAATAAGGACTTTGTTTACGATGACAAATATGTGGATGCGGTTGACGGATTCAGGCATAGCAAATGGATATCATTTATTGGTGAAAGGTTACGTATTGCTATCGACCTATTATCAGAACAAGGCTGCATTCTGATCAGTATCAATGATCTTGAATATGCTCAACTCAAATTGCTCTGTGATGACATTATTGGCGAGGAAAAATACATCGGAACGCTCATATGGAAGAGTCGGCAAAACAAAGACAACCGAAATATTACTGGTGTATCTGTTGACCATGAATATGTCCTTGCTTACGCAAAAGAAATAGATAAAAGGAATTTCAAGGGTGGGGATCGACAAGTAGAGAGATACTCCAATCCTGACAATGATCCACGTGGCCCATGGACAAGCGGTAACATGGTAGGAATTGCAACGGAAGATCAACGTCCAAATTTGCATTATGATTTTATAGATCATCGCACTGGAATCAATTATGGCAAGCCTTCTATGGGATGGCGTTATGATCGTAATACCATGCGTCGACTTGTGGATGAAGACAGGATTATTTTCCCGGACACACCCAATGGCAGACCGAGAAGGAAAGTGTTTCTGAGTGATGTTAAGGAAGTCAGGCCGGGCTTTTCTTCTATTATTGGGGCGAACATCTATACCCGTAATGGTACTGCTGATGTTGTCTCGGTTTTCGGGAAAAGGGTATTCGATTTCCCCAAGCCGGTAGAGTTGATAAAACAGCTTCTTAATCAAACCACTACAACAGAGTCCATAGTGTTGGATTTTTTTGCCGGTTCTGGAACAACTGCTCAGGCCGTTATGGAGCTGAACGCTGAAGATGGCGGCAATCGCAGCTTCATTGTCTGCACAAATAATGAAGGCGGAATCTGTCAAGAGATTACTTTTTCTCGAATTAAAACTGTAATCACAGGTAAGCGTGTAGACGGAAGTTCGTATTCAGATGGCCTTCCGGCAAATCTGAAATACTATCACACGGATTTTGTCTCCAAAGATGAGGAATACCTCTCCGAGGCCCTAATGGAGCATATTGCAGAGATGATTCAACTGGAGCATGGCGTAAAGCTGGACGGGCAGCATTACATCATGGTTTTGGATGATGACGAGGCAGATGCGCTTGCGGCCCATTGGGATGAATACCCGGATGTGAAGGCTCTGTACGTTTCCAAAAATGTACTGTTTACCACGGAGCAGAATACGTTGTTCCGGGATGTGGAGATCCATATCATCCCGGACTACTATTTCAATTTTGAGCTGCGGGAGGTGGGCGAAACATGGTAACGGGTCTCACACTCAACCTATTCGATTTTCAAGAAAAAACTGTTATGCAGCTGCTGGACCTGACCACAGACAGCTGCAGCAAGCATACCATCGTAGTGAAATCACCTACCGGCTCCGGCAAGACGATCATCCTGATCGGCTTTGTGGATGAGTATCTGAACAAGGTCAATCCCAATACAGCCATCATCTGGCTCTGCCCCGGCAAGGGCGATCTGGAAGAACAGAGCCGCCAGAAGATGCTTAAGGTGGCTCCACATCGGAATACGCAGAATCTATTCGACGCGCTCCGTAATGGATTCCCGGCTGAGAGCACAACATTCATAAACTGGGAGCTGGTCACGAAAAAGGGCAACACGGCTATCCGCGACAGTGAGCGCAAAAATCTGTATGACCGCATTGCCGAGGCCCATAGCGGCGGTATGGATTTCATCGTCATCATCGATGAGGAGCATTCCAATAATACGGCAAAGGCCAAGGATATCATCGACCATTTTTCCGCGAAGAATATTATCCGTGTCAGCGCGACCGCTGTGCAGAACAAGCGGTATGAGTACATTGAGATCGATGAACTGGACGTTATCGACGAGGGTCTGATCACAAAGGCCTTGTATGTCAACGAGGGCATCGAGGACAATATGGAAATCACGGACGATTACGACTATCTGCTCGATCTGGCCGATGCAAAGCGTAAGGCCGTCGCGGCCCGGTATCAGGAGGTGCTGCCGGAGGGCAAGATCATCCGTCCGCTCGTGCTGATTCAGTTTCCTAACGGCCAGCCGGAAACAATCCGCGCTGTGGAGCGCAAGCTGGAGAGCATGGGCTACACCTACGATAACGGCATGGCCAGTATCTGGATGAGCGAGGACAAGCGCGATCTGCCGGAAAACCTGACGGAGAACGATGCCACACCGGTTTTCCTGCTTATGAAGCAGGCCATCAGCACTGGCTGGGATTGCCCACGTGCAAAAATCCTCGTCAAGCTGCGTGAAGGCATGAGCGAACAGTTTGAGATTCAGACCATCGGTCGTATCCGCCGTATGCCGGAGGCAAAGCACTACGATGACGATCTGCTCGATTTCTGCTATGTGTATACCTTCGATGAAAAATACAAGGCCGGTCTGCTGGCCACGATGGACAAGGCGTATGAGACACGGCGTCTGTTCCTGAAGCCGAAATGTAAGACGTTCACGCTGGAAAAAGAATACAGGGACCTTGATTTCGACGGCCTCGGTGAGCGCGAAGTGCTGAATCGCATCTACGACGCGCTGGTTGAGAAATATCATCTCGGAACAGACAAGCAGCGCAACAGGCTGATCCTCTCCGGGCACGGGTATGTGATTGGAGATGAGATTCTCGGTCAGGCCCTACATGGCGTTTTTGTCCGCACGGATATGGTAGCCGAGGCTACATCATATTACGGTACCCGCAAGCGTGTGGATACGCATAAGCACGGCATGCAGCTTCTTCACAGCACCGATGCCATCAAGACGGCCATCGGCCTCTCAACCGGCAAGGTGAAAACCATTCTGGAGCGGCTGTTCCGCAAGGGCGGCAATCCGAAGAAGAAGCTACTCGCCCTGAACACGGCTGAATTCTATGCCTTCGTCATCAATAATGAGCATCTGCTCCGTGATGAATTCCGAAAGATCACTGCCGGGATGGGACAACAAATGGGTCTGGCCCTGCAGCCGAAGAAGGGCATCTTCCATATACCGGAACAGGATTTCTTCAAATATGATCCGGGTGTAAAGGAAGAGATCGAGTATCTTTCCAATGCCTATCAGGAGTACACATCCGGTTTTGCCACATCGCTCGTCCGCAGTACATCCGAGCAGCTGTTTGAACATTACTGCGAGGGCCGGGATGATATTGAATGGGTCTACAAAAATGGTGATACCGGTCAGCAGTATTTCTCCATCGTTTATCTGGACAGCCTTCAGCACCAGTGGCTGTTCTACGCTGATTACATCGTTATGAAGAAAGACGGCTCTGTATGGGTGATCGAGACCAAGGGCGGTGAATCAAAGGGCAAGGACAAAAACATCGATATACAGATAGAGAATAAGTTCAATGCTTTTAAGAATTATGCCTCCAAGCACGGCCTCCACTGGGGCTTTGTCCGGGACAAGGATAATCGGCTGTATATCAACAACACGGAATTTGCCATCGATATGGCTGACGAACACTGGAAACCGATCAGTCAGGTGTTCTAATAATCATTAATATGAGGAGGAATAATGTGAAAAGGCTTTCAAGAACGATTAAAATGAGCATTCAATATTCATTCTCTATCATCGCAGGACTGAATACTATTGCTGGCCTTTGGGGCTATGCAATAAAGGACATTAATTCCTCATGGTCTTGGTGGAAATGGGGGCTTGTTTTACTTGTTGCGCTAATTGTGCTTTCCGCAATTATATATGGCATTATTTGCTTATCAAAACATAAGCCATATAGAACTGTTATCAATGGAAAATCTGTCGAAATAATGGTTGGCGATTTGTTCTCTGAAACTGGATGGAAAGTTATACCTTTTAATGATCGATTTGATACACAAGTCGATGATATTATTATCACTCATAATTCACTTAACGGTAAAATGATCGATACTTATGTTAGTAATATGGACGAGTTAAAGACCGCAATCCGTTCTGCGCCAAACGATGCTTCAAAATTTAAGCCGGTATTGTCTGGGGATAAATATATCTATCCTCTTGGTAGGTTAATTCCGTATAATGATTTCCTCATGCTTTCTTTTTCTCATTTTGATGATCAGAATCAAGCATATATTGGTATAGGGGAATATGAACAAATGCTTATCCGTATGTGGTCAGAGATGCGAAGAGTGTATGCGGCAAAACCTATTTCTATTCCTCTAATTGGGACAGGGATAACGACCATAGAAGGGGTATCTGAAAAAAACTATACAGAGCTTCTGAAATGTATTTTGTGCACTTTACGAGGAAGCAAATTTCAACCTGATCAAGGAATCAGAATCGTATTGACAAATGAAGCTATGGAACAAATCGACATGAGCATTATTAAGGAGGAGTTTTAACATGGCGTTTTATAGAACAAGAACCTATATCGCTGCAGATTTTGATCATGATAAAGATGCTGTTGATCAACTTCATAAATGGAATGACGGCAAATACTGGAGTCTCTCTTTTACCGATGCGCATGATTTACAAGTTTCCAGCGACAGCAGTCTTTATTGCTCAATAAAATCTTCTTTAAAGTACCGCATGGATGGGTCTAAAACCTTTGTATTGATTGTCGGAGATCAAACGAACACTGTAACTAAAGGCGGATGTCAGTATTGCGGAAGTTACAACAGCCACAATTATTCCTGTGCAAAGGGCTACTCTGTGGATTACCGTAGCTACATAAAATATGAATGTGATAAGGCTGTAGAAGCTGGGATAAAAATTATAGTCCTATACAATGATACCGTAGTTAATAAGTCAAAATGCCCCGAAGCGGTTAGAAATTTGGGGACACACGCTTCGATGGTCTATTATAAGGACGGAAAGTATCATTGGGATTATCAATCTGTGAAGGATGCCTTTAACGCATAGATTCCCTTTTCTTTCCTTGACGCGATTAAATCGCTGTAAAGAATATCAATGAAATGGAGGGCCTGTGATGGCGTATAGAAACAAAACTTATGTTGCTTTTGATGGCGACAATGATATGCGGTACTACAATTTAATGAAAGCATGGAAACAGTCGGATTCGACAGGTTTTAACTTCTATGATGCTCATGATTTGAATACTGCAAGAGATTCAAGTATGACTGAGAGTATAAAGCGACAACTTGCGGTTCGAATGGCAAATTCAAAGATATTTGTTCTTTTGCTTGGAGAAAAAACAAAATATCTCACACGTTTTGTCAAGTGGGAAGTCGAACATGCGCTGTATCTGAATCTCCCGATTATTGTTGTAAACATAAACGGAAGAAGAGATGTGGATTCAGATCGTATGCCAACATGGTTAAACAATCAATTATGCATTTGTTGTTCATTCAATTCGAGCATAATGCAGTACTCACTTGAAAACTGGGAAGATCTACATTATCAGTATCAAAAAGACCCAGAGAAAAGAGGAACACAAAGGTACTGGACTGATAATGTATACAAGCGTTTAGGACTATAAGAAAAGCCTACATCAACGGAGATACCGATGATGTAGGCTTATTCCCGCTTGAAGACGTGCAGACAATGATTTTTGAATTATCCCTTATCCGCTCCGCCTTTATGCGGCAGCCCTTTCGTTTAGTCCTCTCTGATCTGACGTTTCTTTCTACGCCTCAGCCTGTCTGATGCTTTGCCTGAAGCCTGTCTGTTATGAAGTGTCTCAGGTATGTAATCTGCGCCGGTTACAGTCTGTCTGCTGTGAAGCGGCTCAGCCATATGGTCTGCGCTGACCGAAGCCCGTCTGTTGTGAAGCTGCTTGGGCATGTCATATGCACTGCCTGAAGTCGATCTGCTTGTATCGGTCGAATACGTTTCGAGCGGCTGATAATGCGCAGCGCGACTTGAAGAATAACTGCTCCTGTCATGCTCATACTGTGCAAGAGGTC
>ODAI011817012.1_pt1 | contig 11425 bp, 11 predicted proteins | sample 1539321 | NCBI WGS metagenome assembly ODAI01 (sample SAMN02144231, study PRJEB22623) | gut metagenome | biome: sheep rumen | host: Ovis aries | place: New Zealand
CTGAGAACCTCAAGGCACTTGACAAGTAATCAGTAAACACGCATAAAAGAGCCCTACCGAATTGGCAGGGCTCTTCTTTTTCCTCCTCTTTTTACCTTTAGCCGATTTCTATCTGACGCGAAACCTTTACCTTCTCTTCAACCACCTTCGGCAGTTCGACGGTCAGCACGCCGTGCTCTACCTTGGCCGAAATGGCATCCTTCTTCACGTCGTCAGGCAAAATCAGCGTCTGCTCAAACTTCGAGTAGTTGAACTCGCGGCGCAGATAGCGAACGCTCTTGTCTTCCTCCTTATGCTCTTGTTTCTGTTCCATCTTGATGATGAGGTTACCCTCGTCGTTGATATGAACATTGAAGTCCTCTTTCTTCATGCCCGGAGCAGCCAGCTCTACGGTATAGGCATTGTCGCTCTCCTTCACGTTGATGGCAGGAGCCGTGCAGTTAGCCTTCGGCATAAACTCAGTATCAAACAAATCGTTGAACACTGTAGGAATCCAGTTGTTACTTCTCATCATTGGCATCATAATCGTTACCTCCTAATTCTATTTTTAAATTGTTATACATTTTGTTAATTCATTTCGAATACCTTGCGGCTTCTGCACATGAATATACAACTAAAATGCCAAAACACGAAAATATGCCACTTTGTCAGTCCTACCCGACAAGGTGACACGACTTCTGTACGGTCTAACGTTCTACTTTGCTATCTGTTGAAGCAACTGGACGGCGGTCTCTATGGTAGGCACATCAGCAATCACCATCGAGCGTTTGCCGTTCTGTTCGCGGAACTGGCAACGACGGGGATTCTGTGCTACGTACGACAATATGTGGTCGAAAATATCGCTCTGATAGTAGGGGCTGTCATTTTGAGAAACAAAGTAGAGTGTCATCCGTCCCTGCTTCAGCATGATTTTCTCACTGCCAAGACCCTTACCCAGGCGGCGAAGCGTGACAACACGCATCAGTTCCTCGCCACAATGGGGAACTTTACCGAAACGGTCTATCAAACGAGTCCGATAGGCAGCCAGCTGTTCGTCGGTTTGCAAGCCGTCCAGTTCGCGATAGAGCAGCATACGCTCTGAGTCAGAGGGCACATAGCTGTCCGGAAAGTACAACTCCAGGTCACTGTCCAGCGAACAGTCGGAAATATACTCCAGATGAGAACTGACAGATGAGAACTGAGAGGTATGCTTACCTTGAGAGACTCGATTGCCCTGAGAGTAATCATATCTCTCATCTTTCATCTCTAATCTCTCATCTCTCTCATTTCTCAGTTCTACAACCGCCTGATTCAGTATCTTGACATAGGTCTCATAGCCCAGGTCGGCAATGAAGCCCGACTGCTCAGCTCCCAGCAGGTTGCCGGCACCTCGAATATCGAGGTCCTGCATAGCGATATGGATGCCTGACCCCAGATCGCTGAACTGCTCCAGTGCTTCCAGACGACGGCGACTCTCTACAGGCAGTGCAGCCAAAGGCGGTGCCAGCAGGTAACAGAACGCCTTACGGTTGCCGCGTCCCACACGTCCACGCATCTGATGCAGGTCGCTGAGACCGAAATGGTGGGCTCCGTTGATGATGATGGTGTTGGCATTGGGTATGTCAATACCATTCTCTACGATGGTTGTCGAGAGCAGCACGTCATAGTCGTAGTTCTGGAAATCGAAGATAATCTGCTCCAGTTCCTCAGGCTTCATCTGTCCGTGGCCTACGGCAATACGTGCGTCAGGCACGTACTTATGTATCAGCTCGCGGATGCGCTGCAGGTCGTTGATGCGAGGATTGACAAAGTACACCTGACCGTTGCGCGACATCTCGAAGTTTATGGCGTCTGCAATAATCTCAGCACCAAAGGTATGTATCTCCGTCTGGATGGGATAGCGGTTGGGCGGCGGTGTCTGGATGATGCTCAGGTCGCGGGCTCCCACCAGCGAGAACTGCAAGGTGCGTGGTATGGGCGTTGCCGACATTGTCAGCGTGTCTACGTTGGTCTTCATCTGACGCAGCTTCTCTTTGGTCGACACACCGAACTTCTGTTCCTCGTCGATAATCAACAGCCCCAGGTCCTTGAACTTGACGCTCTTGCCTATCAGCTTGTGCGTACCTATCAATATGTCAATCTTGCCGTCTGCCAAATCTTTCAAGATGGCAGTGGTCTGCTTGGCTGTACGGGCTCGCGACAGATATTCCACCCGTACAGGCAAGTTCTTCAGACGACTGGAGAAGGTCTGGTAATGCTGATAAGCCAGCACCGTTGTAGGCACCAGTACAGCCCCCTGCTTTGAGTCGCAGGCCGCCTTGAACGCTGCACGTACGGCCACCTCGGTCTTGCCAAAGCCCACATCGCCACATACCAGCCGGTCCATAGGTTGCGCACGTTCCATATCGGCCTTCACGTCGTTGGTAGCCTTCAGCTGGTCAGGGGTGTCCTCATAGAGGAAGCTGGCCTCCAGCTCATGCTGCATGAAGGAGTCGGCAGAGAAGGCGAATCCACGCTGCTGCCGGCGGGCAGCATAGAGTTGTATCAAGTCGCGGGCAATGTCCTTCAGTTTCTGCTTGGTGCGCTCCTTCATGCGCTCCCACTGGCCTGTACCCAGATGCGACAGTCGTGGTGGATTGCCACCATCCTGAGCCTTATACTTAGATACCTTATATAAAGAGTGTATCGACACATAGATGGTGCCGCCACCGTCGTACTGAATCTTGATCATCTCCTGATAGCCCGTACCCTGCGGCATACGCACCAGTCCGCCAAACTTACCTATACCGTGGTCGATGTGTACCACGTAGTCGCCAATCTCGAACTGCTGTATCTCCTTCAGCGTCAGTGCCACCTTGCCGCCACGAGCCTTGTCGGAGCGCAGATTGTACTTATGGAACCGGTCGAAGATTTGGTGGTCAGTGAAGACACACAACTTCAAGTCATGATCTACGAAACCTGCATGAAGGGTACGTTCGACAGCATCGAACGTCACCGAACCCTTTTCGGCAAAGATGTCACGCAGGCGTTCCAACTGCTTGGTGCTGTCTGCCAAGATGCAGAGTCGATAGCCGTCAGCCAGACTCTGCTCCAGCGACTGCTGCAACAAATCGAAATTCTTGTGGAACTGCGGTTGTGGCGAAGTGTGAAAAGTGATGGTGGCATCGGGCACGCCTGTTGCATGGGTCCCCATCTCAATGCGACGGAAGGCCGAGGCCTCATGCATAAACTGCGAAGCGGTCATGAGCTGGGCCTCCTTGTTCATTTCTTCCAAGATGGTATGCTGCTCCACCTCGGTTGCCTCTTCCATGCGTTCCTTCAGGGCCTGTGCCGAAAAGCCTTCGTCATAGGTACGACCAATGGCATCGTGCACATACATGAAGTCCTTGACCACCAGCGTCGCATCGGACGGCAGGAACGAAAGGAGCGACACCTTCTCTTCCACCACAGCCAGCTCAGGCACTATCTCCACCTGCTCGCGCTTGTCTTTCGACAACTGGGTGTCTACCTCGAAAGTGCGGATAGAGTCTATGTCGTCGCCAAAAAAGTCTATGCGGAACGGCAGCTCACTGCTGTAGGAGTAGACGTCCAGAATGCTGCCACGTAGTGCAAACTGACCAGGTTCATACACATAATCCACCTCGTGAAGTCCCATCTGGCGCAACTCATCCAACATCATTTCCACATCCACCGCTTCACCCTGACGCAACACCAGCATGTGGTCGTCCAACTGTTTTTTCGACACCACCTGTTCGGCCAGCGCCTCAGGATAGGTGACAACGTAGAGGTGAGAAGTGAGAGGTGAGGATGAGTGGGAAGCAAGTTGCGAAAGCACCTGGGTACGCAGAATTTCACTCGCTGCGTCACGCTGGCCATACTTGACGGCACGACGATAGCTCGAAGGAAAGAATACTACCCCATCCTCGCCCAGCAACTGCACCAGGTCGTGATAGAAATAGCCTGCCTCGTCGGCATCTTGAAGGATGAATACGGCGGTGAGTGATGACTGACGAGCGGCTCGTGACGATTGGCGGACAGGCAGCGAAGCGAACAGCATGGAAGCCGACGAGCACATAAGTCCCTCGAGGAAAATGTTCTTGACCGACTTTTTCCCAAGTGTTTCTGCCAGCGCTCCCACCTGGGGAGACTGGGCATAAATATTCAGCAAATCTTGAATCTTCATACGAATTTCGATGCAAAGGTAATAAATAATTGAGAATTGGCCATTGAGAATTGAAAAATATTTGTACCTTTGCAGCAGAATCAGCAAAATACGAGTATGCAACATCTAAGCGACAGCATTGTCATCATACCTACCTACAACGAGAAGGAAAACATTGAGAAGATTATCCGGGCGGTGTTCGGACTGGATAAATGTTTCCATATCTTGGTCATCGACGACGGTTCACCTGACGGTACGGCTGCTATTGTCAAAGGAATGATGAGCCAGGAGGAGTTTGCCGACCGCCTCTTCATTATCGAACGCAGCGGCAAGCTCGGCTTGGGCACTGCCTACATTGCTGGTTTCAAGTGGGCACTGGAGCATGACTATGGCTACATCTTCGAGATGGATGCTGACTTCAGCCACGACCCCAACGACCTGCCGCGGCTCTATGCGGCATGTGCTGACGAGGGGTACGATGTGGCCATCGGCAGTCGTTACGTCAGCGGGGTGAATGTGGTGAACTGGCCCATCGGACGCGTGCTGATGTCTTACTTTGCATCAAAGTATGTACGCGTGGTAACAGGCTTCAAGGTTCACGACACCACAGCCGGTTTCAAGTGCTACAAGCGTCGTGTGCTAAAAACCATCGAACTGGACAAGATACGCTTCAAGGGCTACGGGTTCCAGATAGAGATGAAGTTTACTGCCTACAAGATTGGCTTCAAAATCAAGGAAGTCCCCGTCATCTTCGTCAATCGTCGCGAGGGTGTCTCCAAGATGTCGGGCGGCATCTTTGGCGAAGCGTTCTTCGGAGTCATGCGTCTGCGCTGGGACGGCTGGACGCGCAAGTATCCTGCTATTAGCGATTAGTTCTTGGCTGTTGGCTAACTGCCAACTGCTACTGATCTGGATTTTCTACGAATCCCTGATACTCCGGCACCAGGGCAGACATCACTGAGTCATAGGCCTGACGCATCGTGGCCTCCACGTTCTGCGTACCCTGCCCAACGGGATAGATGGGTTGATGGACGGTCAGAGTCAAAGGATGCCAAGTGGCAAAGTGCCAGTCTTTCATACGCGGCATCACATTGAACGAGCCGTTGATAGTCAGCGGCACCACTGGCAGCTGCAACTCGTCGGCCAGCGCAAAGGCTCCCTTACGGAAAGCCCCCATGTGGCCTGTAAACGTACGGGCACCCTCTGGAAATACCACCACTGAGCAATTGCCCGTCTCCAGAATGTGACGTGCCGTCTTGTAGGTTCTGCGCACGGCCCCCACGCCACGCTTGTCAACCATAATCTGGTGCGACCGGCGACAGGCAAAGCCCACAAAGGGTATCTGCTGTATCTGGTACTTCATCATCCACTTGAAGTTACGACCCAGAAAGCCATAGATGAGGAAGATGTCAAAGGCTCCTTGATGGTTGGCTACAAAGACGTACGACTGATCGGGTTCCAGATTCTCACGGCCTTCCACCTTTATGGGCAACAGGAAGGCACGAATGATAGTACGAGCCCACCAGCGACCTGGATAGTAGCCCCAATAATGTCCATTGCCCAGCGCACAGCCGACACTCACAAGCAAAGCCGTCCAGATAGTCATCAAAATGGTGACAGGAAAGGCCACAAAAACCTGATAGATGCAGTAGAGAATCCTCATGATGTTACTTCTTCCCTTTTACCTTTTTACTATATTATTTTACCTTTTTACTTTTCAACGTGACGACCACAATCTCCCCCGGCATGTTCAAACGGAAGGGTATGAGTGCACCAAGTCCCGTAGAAACATACAGCGCACGCTCTCCTTCATAGTCGCTGCCTCCCCACACGTCGTAGGTAAACGAAGCAGGCGACCATCCGAAGATGGAGAATTGTCCACCGTGTGTATGTCCGCTCAGGGTCAGCTGAGCGTGACATTCAGGCAGAATCTTCTTGCGCCAGGCCGTGGGGTCGTGCTGCAACATCACGACGAAAGCCGACGGGCTGACACCTGCCATCGTCTTCTTCACATCACCCAGCTTAGGCATACGCTTCAGAGTGCCCCAGTTTTCCATTCCTGCAATGACGATGGAGTCTGAGTCACGACGTATCGCCTGATGCTCGTTCAGCAACAGTTGCCAACCCATCTTGCGCTCCAGCATCTTGGTCTTGCGGACACACTCGGCTTTCGTGGCCTCGTCGCAATCCAAATAGGTGGGATAGTCGTGATTGCCCAATATGCTAAAAACTCCGTCCTTCGCGTGCAGCTGGCTCAGGATGGCCATCTGTGGTCCCAACTCGTCAGGATGCAGGTTCTCCAAGTCGCCCGTGAATACGATTGCATCAGCGCCTTGGGCATTGATGGTGTCAATCGCTTTCTGTAGCAATTCTCCTTGATAGGAACCTACGTGGGCATCGCTGAACTGCACGATACGATAGCCGTCAAACGCCTCCGGCAGGTCAGCAGAAGCATACTCGAAGTGGTGCACTTCCAACTTTGCGTAGCCCACAAAGTAGCCATAGAACACCAGTGCCCATGCTAACAGAGTACACACTAAAGCTGCTTTCCACCAATGACGGCGCGGAGCAAGCCAACGGCACAATAGTGAGAACACCAAGGGAGCAACAACGAGTCCCATGATGAAGAAAAACGGAATGGCGTAACGGGCTATCATATCTTTCTAATTTATTCTATTATTATAAGTTGGTTGCAAGAAACTTCCGCATCACCTCAAGGGGAAGTCCCCTGCGATGGGCATAGTCGGCAAGCTGGTCTTCCCCTATCTTTCCCAAGGAGAAATAGCGTGCCTGCTGATGGGCTATCATGAATCCGCTGACGCTGGCGTGGGGCTTCATGGCCCCGCTTTCCGTCAGACGAATCCCAATCTGTTGCATGTCTATCAGTTCGTCAATGACGAAGTTCATGCTGGTGTCAGGCAGCGAGGGATAGCCCACGGCAGGACGAATGCCTTGAAACTGCTCAGTATGCAGTTGTTGCATGGTCAGCTGCTCGCCAGGGGCATATCCCCAATACCGCTTGCGCACTTCCTCGTGCATCTTCTCGGCTGTGGCTTCTGCCAGACGGTCTGCCAGCAGCTGGGCCATCATCTTCATATAGTCATCGTGGCCGAAGTCTGTCTCCAATCCCATATCCACCGTAGTGGCAAACACACCTATACGGTCGTACGCAGGATGGATAAAGTCTGCCAGACAGAGGAACTCGCTGTTGGGCTGTTGCTGTCTCAGGAAAGGTACTCTCTGAACAGGCCCAGACTTTTCACCTCTTACAATTACATCGTCGCCCTCGCTATAAGCATCAGCTATCAGAAAAAGGGCATGGGTCTTATACTGGTTCTGAAAGTGTTCCAACGACTGTTCTGCCTCCTGACGCAGCCTGTACTTTTCTGCATCGGGCTTGTTGTGCATACCCCAGGCATAGTAGAAATAATCCCAGTTGATATAGGGGGCTATCTCGCTGATATCGTAGTCAATCCTCATGATTGAAAGTGATTGGTTCACCTGCGATGACAGGTGTCACGACACCATTAGCATATACCGTCTGACCATTGCAGAACGTACGTTCCACACGCCATTGGAACTCATGTCCTTCCATCGGGCTCCAGCCGCATTTGCTCTCAATGACGTCTTTTGTCACCGTCCAGGGACTATGCGGACGAACCACCACCAGATCGGCACGATAGCCTCGTCTGAGGAATCCGCGCTTCTGGACACCAAACAGACGGGCCGGGTTGTGGCACATCAGCGTAACCAGACGCTCCATCGTCAGCACGCCGACATCTACCAACTCCAGCATCGTCACCAGCGAGAACTGTATCATCGGCATTCCAGAGGCTGCCTTACAGCATCCGCCCTGCTTCTGCTCCGGCAGATGGGGCGCATGGTCAGTACCTACGACAGTGATGCGCCCGTCTTTCAGCGCCTGGCGTAGCATAAACTGGTCTACCGGTGTCTTGATGGCCGGGTTCACCTTGATTTTCGCCCCCAGCCGTTCATGGTCCAGCAGGGTGAAATAGAGATGTCCCACGGTTGCCTCTGCCGTGATGCGAGACGACGGGCCGGCTTCAAAAAGTTCCAACTCTTCTGCCGTCGAGACGTGGGCCACATGGAGACGGGTTCCGTACTTCTTGGCCAAGGCCACAGCCTTCTGCGTCGATGTCAGACAGGCTTCCTCACTACGTATCATGGCGTGCAGCGAGACGGGAGGGTCTTCGCCCCACGCTTCCTGCGCTGCTGCCATATTGCGGTTGATGATGTCCGTATCCTCACAATGTGCCATCAGCGGAAGCCGGCAGTTCTTAAAGATACGCTCCAGTGCCTGTTGACGGTCTACCAGCATATTACCCGTTGACGAGCCCATGAAGAGCTTGACGCCTGGAATGCGCGTTCCGTCCAACTGCGAGAAAGTATCAGCGTTGTCGTTGGTAGCCCCGTAGAAGAACGAGTAGTTCACATGACTGTGCTGACGGGCACGCGCGAACTTGTCTTCCAGAGCCTCTAAAGTAGTCGTCTGCGGCACACAGTTGGGCATGTCGAAATAGGAGGTCACGCCGCCTGCTGCTGCTGCACGGCTCTCGCTTTCTATATCTGCCTTCTGCGTCAGTCCGGGCTCACGGAAATGCACATGATCGTCTATGATGCCTGGCAAAACATAGCAGCCCGAAGCATCAATGACCTCGTCACCGCACACTTCGTCCTGCTTGCCTCTTACCGCTATGATATAACCGTCTTCGATGACTATCGAGCCCTCGAAGATACGGCCTTCATTGACAATATATCCTCCCTTGATAACAGTCTTCATGGCTTGGGAACATTCAACAGCGGAGCATGACCCGACAAACTGTCAGGAGCAGCCTGCCCGACTGGTGTAACAGGTTCGCTCAGGCCGTTCATGCGCTGTTCGTTCTCCTGAGCCGTCTGATAGTAGTCTTTCACATAAGGATCATTCTTGAAGGTACTCGTAGCCTTCGACATGATATACTCTATCTGCGGAGTCAGGATGGGGTATCTGTACTGACTGGTTATCATCATGAACACACCAGGGCCAAGCACGTTGTCGTAGTTCTTCTCGATGAACTTCGTCACCAGTTCGTCCTCGGCAGCCGTTATCTGCGCAGCCTCAGCATTCAGCTGCTGGGCTATCGTTTCCTCGTCAATACCCTCCAGTATCATCTGGTTCTGCTTGTGACCCAGCTCGTTCATCTGGCTCACCAGCTGGTTGTGCTTGTCAATAAAGTGATAGAGGCTGTCGTTCAGCGGCGTACCACCTACGCTGGGACCTGCAGGACCTATCTTCACCACTATGTCACCCTCCTCCAGCACAACGGGCATGATGCTCTCGTCGTCCATAAAGAGGTTGGCCATGCGTACAGAATCCAAGAGGCCGGCAAAGTGGAACTCCCCATGTACTACGTCACAGGAGTCAATGTTCTTGACGGCACCTTCCTTGAGTGCTTTCAGGTAGAGCTTGCTTCCGTCAAGAGCCGAGACCGACGAAGAACCAGTCACATTGTAGGAACTGGCACACGAGGCAAACAATGCCACTATGACGGATGCATATAGAATTTTGTTCATAGACAATCGTTAGTATTTCATATTTCGGCACAAATGTACGATGTAATATCGAAATAAGAAAAAATATTTGCTCATTTTAAAACATTTGAGCAATTATTTAGCGTTTTTTTGCGTGTTTTCCAGTTCGTTCGCTATTCTATGGCTGGAATAGAGCTGAAGAACGGCTGCCACCAAGAGCACGACAATCCAGTTGTTATGCACATATTTTATATAGGACAGATAGTCAAGCCCCAGGAAATTGCCCTGGTTGGCAAACATCAGCAACGCAGCCACCAGAAACAGCCCATCGCTCAGCAGCATCATCCGGCGCAGGCGACGGACAGTAAAATCCTTGCCCTCGTAGCGCTGGCGCATCTGCATGGCTGAAAACAACAGCGCACCCGGTGCAAACACATACGGCGCCCACGACTGCATGAACAGGCTGGCACCCGAGCCCGCCACCATCAGCAGTCCCCCTGCCAACATCAGCCACACCTCTATATTACTCAGCTGTCTCATCATCCGTCAAGGTTTTTTGGTCATCACTCAGCACGAAGATATCCTCATCGTCCGCTTTCATAAAATAACGCTCGCGGGCTATCTTCTCTATCGCCTTAGGATTGCTGTCCAACTTTCTTATCTGTTCTTGATTCCGCTGATGCTCGTCCGAGAATTTCTTGATTTCGTCCTGCAGCTCGCTAATCTTCTGTCTATTCTGGAAGTGATGCCACACACTGTTCTCATCCACAAAACCTATCAATATGACGGCAATCAGCGTCACCAGCGCATATTTCAGCGCCCGCACATGATAGATGCGAACCAAGAGCATTTTCAGTTTTTTCATCTTTTTGCCTTTTTCGGCTACAAAGTTACGAAAAGTTGAGAGTAAAACAAAATAAAAACCCAATTTTATTTTGCTTTACCGAGACCGAGTAACTTCGACAATGGTCACGCTTACTTCATTTTGCTCATTACCTTCTCAAAATACCTTTGAGTAGCCCGTCTGGAGTAGTTCATTCCACCATTCCACGAACGGATAGCCAACTCAACATCATTCTTCGGGTTATAAAACGACTGGAACAACAAAAACATTTCCTTTGACTTCTTAACACTGAAACGATCCTTCATTGCATAGCGCTTATTACTGTTCCTCAACTCCAGTATGCGGTTACACTCCTTTACCAGTATCGGTGTAATTTGCATAATCCCGCACGACTTGCCGCTTTTGTCAACAGCATCCGCCTTTCCTTCACTCTCCACTACGATAATTGCATCGATAACGGGATTCCAGTCGAATCGTGAGCTCTGCTTTCCCTTAGTCCCTGCCAATGCATACGACGGAACTAATATCATCAGCATGTAACAAAAACATGCCACCTTTGCTAATCTTTCCATGATTGTTATCCTTTTTAAGCACAACCGTCTCACCACGAGACACTCTACCGTCATGCTATTGTTATCGCGCACAAAGGTACGACATTATTACCGGACTGCCAAACAAATATTCATTTTATAACATTGGTTGTCAATTTATTAACATAAATCAATAGCGTATAATGCCCGTTATGGTAGGACTCGGCGGACAAAAGGGCTCGCATGACACGTATTCTGCTGTTCCGTCAGTAAGAACCGCAGCAGCTGCCTTTAATGGTAGCCAGGGCGGGATTTAATGGTAATGGTTGCGGGCATTAATGGTAGCGCGGGCTACTATTAATGGCTGGCGGGCCGGGC